>Ga0315339_1000066_pt1 | contig 182899 bp, 160 predicted proteins | sample ASW17metaG_FD_204514 | JGI IMG/M metagenome (GOLD analysis project Ga0315339, IMG submission 204514) | Ammonia-oxidizing marine archaeal communities from Pacific Ocean, United States - ASW #17 | ecosystem: Environmental > Aquatic > Marine > Oceanic | place: USA: California | collected 2016-12-05
GAAACGGACTCGCATCGGGAGCCTGACGGGCAGAGAAGTTGAGGTTCTGGTCCGGATCGCGGATGGGAATACCAACCGTGAGATCGGCAAAGAGCTCGGGATCAGTCCGCGCACGGTGGAAACCCACCGAGAGCGTGTTATGGCGAAGCTGCGGGTGCGCACTGTCGCTGGCCTGACGCGCCTCGTTGTGGGGTATGGCCTCGGCCAGACGTAGATCTCCCTTTCACGACGCCCGTCGGGATAAACCTGTAGGGGATTGCACCCACTGAAAATGAGGTAACTCTCCGCATTACAATGGGTCCGCTGAATTTCTAGCTTGGAACCGTCAGGTTACTACTCCATTCGAGAGAACTTCCATGCGTACCACGCTCAGGACTGCCCCGGTTCTCGGGAGCGTCTTCTTTTTGATAGCATCACTCGCGCTCGCGCTTCCCGTGGCGACCGCGGCCCAAGCCACCGATCCCGAGACCGATACCCTGGTTTATCGGGTCGATCCCATCACCGTCACCGGGACGCGTGGTCTGCGGGAGGTATCAAAAACGCCCCTGCCAGTTTCCGTGATCCAGCGTCGTGACCTTATTCAGCAGCAGCCGAATACGGTCAGTGATCTCTTCCGTACGCTTCCGGGCCTCGACGTGGCGGGAGTGGGTGTGAACCAAGGCCGTCCACAGATCCGCGGGCAGCGGGGTCAACGCATTCTGCTGCTGTCCGACGGCATGCGTCTCAACAACTCCCGGAGACAACAAGATTTTGGTGAACTTCCGGCGCTGGTGGATGTGAATGGCGTCGAGCGGGTCGAGGTCATTCGCGGCCCGGCCTCCGTGTTATACGGATCGGATGCGATCGGGGGTGTGGTGAACATCATCTCTCGCCTCCCAATGGTGGACGGGCTGCACGGTACCGCGTCCATGCGGTACGGTGGCGTAGAGAGCCAGAAGGCCGGCTCCTTCCGGACCTACGGTCGATTCGGAGCGATCACGCTCCGGGCCGGCGGCACGTACCGAGAGGCTGAGGCCTACGTGGCTCCGTCTGGCTCCTTCGGCAACATCACGCTCTCCGACGACGCCCTCGTGGCCGGAACAGGCACTCAGGATCAGAGCTTCGACTTCCGATTGGGTTATGACGCGGGTGGCACCCACTCGATGTTCGGCAATATCGAGCGCTACGAGGCCGAAAATTCCGGCTTCGGCGCGGTGGATCCGGTTCTTTACGACCCGGCAGGCTCGCCTACCAACATTACCTATCCTTATCAGAATTTCACGAAATTCTCCACCGGCTACCGGGCGCAGCAGCTGACGACTCCGTTCGCGGATCAGTTCGAGATCTTGGCCTACGGTCAGCAAAATGACCGGCAGTTGAGCTTCGATATCGGTCCGTTCGGCATCGGCCGGGGGATGGCCATGTCGATCAATACGCTCAACTCGACCGAGATCCGCTCGTACGGCTTCAGAGCGGAGGCCCGAAAGCTCGCGACCCAACGTCTTCTTCTCACGTATGGAGTCGACGTTTGGCGGGACGGGGTCACCGGCACGGATGAAGGTCTAACGACAATGACGGGCTTCGGTCCGACACCAAGGGAGATCGTGGACAACACACCCCAACTGCCGGAAGCGACTTATTTCAGCGCAGGACTCTTCGGTCAGGGTGAGGTCCAGGCCACGGACCGCCTTTCCTTCGTAGCCGGCGCGCGCTGGCAGCACGTCAACGCCAAGACCTTCGCGACTGCCGGTTTGGAGGACCAGGCGCTTCTTGATATCACAGACGGTACTGTGGTTGCCGCATTGAACACTCTGTTCGAAATCTCGGACGCCGTCACCTTGCTCGGCACCCTGGGCCGGGGCTTCCGCTCGCCCAATCTGATTGAGCGCTTCTTTGACGGAACGACACCAGAAAGCAGTGGTTATCAAGTCAGGAATCCGGAACTCGCGCCGGAGTCCAGCCTGAACTTCGACCTGGGTGTTCGCTTCCGGGAAGGTCGTCTCGCCCTCGAGGCCTTCGGTTTCCGGAACAAGTTGGAGGGTGGAATCCGGATCGAAGCTCTGGGCACTGAGGTCAGCGGATTCCCGGCGTTCCGTAACGTGAATGTCGACGAACTTCTCTTCCGGGGGATCGAGTTCTCGGCGGACTATCAGATCGGCTCGGGCCTCTCCGCCTCAGGCAACCTCACCTGGATGGATGCGGACAACGTTCTCGACGTTGAAAACCCGGTCGGAGAGACCTTCTCCAGCAAGGTCACCGGCAAACTACGCTACGACGCACCGTCAGGCCGCTTCTGGTTGTCTGGTGATGTTCGGCACAATGGAGACCAGCTCGAAGTCGACTTTGGAGCCAACAATCCGGTCGGGGATCTGATGCCATCGTTCACCGTATTCAGCGTCCGAGGCGGCATCACGGTCTGGGAATCGGATTCAGGCATGAGTCACCGACTGAACCTGGCCCTGACCAACCTGACGAACGTGCTCTACGCCGAGTTCTCGAACGTGGGCTTCTTCCGGCCAGAGCCGAAGCGCAACCTGACGCTTACTTGGGACGTCTCCTTCTAGGGTGAATAGGGCGGGTGGCCTCCGGGCCATCCGCCCACCCCTCCTTTCCACAAGGCTGAACCATGCCGGGTTTTGTTTCCTACATCCCGATTGCCACCACCGTCATAGCGCTTTTCTTCGCTCCGGTGGTGTTCTTGCGTTGGAGGAGCCGCAAGCCGGCTCCGCACCTCTTCTGGTGGGCGCTCGGTATCGCCATGTTCGGTGTTGGAACGTTGACCGAGTCGCTGACGACACTCTTCGGGTGGAATGAGGTCGTCTTCCGGAGCTGGTATATCTCAGGTGCTCTTCTAGGTGGAGCACCGCTGGCCCAGGGCACGGTTTACCTGATGTTCAAGCGGAAGACCGCCAACCGGATGACCGTTGTGCTGGTGCTCGCGATCCTCGCAGCCTCCACGGCCGTCTTACTGTCTCCCATCAACTATGACGCAGTGGAAGCGTACCGGTTGACCGGCCGTGTCATGGAATGGCGCCAAGCCAGGCTGTTCAGCCCGTTCATCAACATTTATGCGGCCATCTTCCTGATTGGCGGGGCTGTACTGTCAGCTTGGCGCTTCCGGTCGGATTCTACGGCCAGGCATCGCTTCATCGGGAACTGCTACATCGCGATGGGAGCATTGCTGCCGGGGATCGGCGGGACGGCCACCCGATTCGGGCACACCGAGGTGCTCTACGTGATGGAGTTCCTGGGGTTGATCTTGATCTGGATCGGATATCGATACAACGTCCGGCCGGGTTTGAGGGGCGCACCTGTCCCCGACATCGAATCAGGTGCACTGGACTCTGCCGGACTTGAGAGAGAGCCCGCGGCCGTGTAAGGCGCGGAGCCGGGCGGCTTTTACTTCTTCTGGCCCAACTTCAGCCACTTGAACGGGTCTGGCCCTGGAGTCTTGTCCCCAGGTTTCTGTGGCCGGGGACGCTTCGGGCTCTTGGGCGGTTGCGGCGCGCCGGTACCCGGTACTTTGAATTTACCCATGGGTCTTCTCCTGTTTTGTGACTCTACGCAGTGTGGGGGCGGGAGGGTTCAGAAGTGCCAGGTCACGGACAGGCAGCCGATGCCAGGCACCGCGCCATATTCGGAGACGAGTTCTCCGGACCCGCTGGCCCAGCCCCCAACCCAGCGAACGTGCCGAGACGCAACGAAGCCGACCCGGATGCGGACCAGGAAATGCCTGATGCAACCAGGGTGCTGCGGTCGTCGAGGTTTACCAGGGCCAGCGCATCGACGGAAACGATTGGGTGAATCTGGTATGAAAGCTGAGTCGCCCAGGAAAGCTTACCGAGTGTTTGTAACTCCCCACGCAAGCAAGCACTGGATTCTATCAATCGGGCGTGCCCTTCCATGATCCAATTGGCGATCGACTGCGAGATTGGATGGACATGTCTCGCGGCACCTCCCGCGCCGTGGACCAGGTAGCCCTCGTGCGATGGGGGGTTGCCCCCCCGGCATTGGAAGCCCCGGAGACTTGGCCCCACGCTTTGACAGTCTTTCCCCTTCTTGAGCCTGCCCGGAGACGATGTTGCTGACCCGGTCTTCACCTGAGGGTCACAACCCTTGAGGCCTGAGCTACTTCGACGGATCCCCTGAAAAGATGCTGTCGATGACGCTTCCATGGCGGCGTTTGAAGATCGCCGTAGCGGTGCCCTTCGTTACGAACCCACGCATTTGGGTGTTTTAAGCCGCCAATGAATTGGAGGAGCCGCAAGGCATCTCTCCAAGCGCGGTCGCAACCAACACCCTTTCGCCCCACCCCCACGTCGGGGATACTTCCGGTCCGCCGATCTCAGAAAGCACGGCGGGAAGACCATACCGGGAGATGCGAAGATGGAAATCGTGACGAAAAGAGCCGGGATTCTGCTCCGATGCGCTGCCTTGGCGGCTATCATGGCGCTACTGCCGCTCAGCGCTGCCGCGCAGGAAGAAGCCGACGAGCCGGAGGACCGCAGCAAGCAGGACCTCCCGCTCGAGGGGTGGGATGAAAATCGATGGATGTCCATCGACTTGACGGAAGGGTCGTGGATCTCCGTCGACGTGAGCCCGGACGGCCAGACCATCGCCTTCGACCTGTTGGGCGATCTCTACACGATCCCCATCGATGGCGGAGACGCGACCCAGATTACGACTGGTATGGCCTTCGATGCGCAGCCGCGCTTCTCGCCCGATGGTTCGCAGATCGTCTTCACTTCCGACCGCGATGGCGGTCAGAACATCTGGATCGCAGCCGCGGATGGCTCGAACCCCACGCAGATCTCCGAGGGAAGCTCCAACCGGGCCGAGTCACCGGAGTGGACCCCGGATGGCGACTACATCGTCGCGTCCATGGGTGGCTTTCGCGGTGGTGGCCCGCCGGTTCCGCAGCTCTTCCACGTGGACGGCGGTTCGGGCATCAAGATCTTCCGGGGCGAGGGGCTGAGGAAGTCACTCGGCTCCGCACTGACCCCGGACGGTCGCTACATCTGGTTCTCCCGTCGGCAAACGACGCGGGATTGGGACTACAACGCCCAGCTCCCTGCCTACCATATCGCGGTTTACGACCGCGAGACCGGCAACACGTTCACACGTGTCTCGCGCTATGGTGGGGCGTTCCGGCCCACGCTTTCTGCTGACGGACTCAATCTGGTTTACGGCACACGACATGAGGACCAGACCGGTCTCATGATCCGGGACCTCGAGACGAGCGAGGAGCGCTGGCTCGCCTACCCGGTCCAACACGACGACCAGGAGTCGCGCGGCACGCTCGACGTTTTGCCTGGTATGTCGTTCACTCCTGACGGCTCCGCGCTGATCGCATCGTACGGCGGGAAACTCTGGAGCATCCCTGTAGCCGGTGGCGACGCCGTGGAGATTCCTTTCCGTGTGCAAACAGAAGTGGAGGTCGGTGCGCTCGTCGACTTCGACTACCCAATCGAGGACACGCCGACCTTCATGGTGCGACAGATCCGTGACGCTGTGCCCTCACCGGCCGGGGAGATGATCGCGTTCAGTTCCCTAGATCGGTTGTGGACCGCGAACATGGACGGTACCGATCCGCGAGAGGTGCTCCACGACGACGTGGGCTTGATCGCACAGTTTCCGGCCTGGTCAGCCGACGGAGAGTGGCTCGCCTTTACCTCGTGGGACGGTGACTCCGGATCGATCTACAAGGTGCAGCCGGATGGCGACGAGCTGACGCGACTGGCCGCCTCTGAAGACCACATCTTCGTCGGGCCAGTTTGGGGTCCTGGCGGTCAGCGCATCGTCGCTTCCAGTGGACCCGCGCGCGACTTCGTCGAGAACTCCGGACCAGGAGCGTCCACCAGCGCGCTCCGCGACCTGGTTTGGGTACCGTCGGACGGCGGGGCTGTGACGACGATCGCACCACTGCTGGGCCGCGGCGATCCACACTTCGTCACGAGCCAGGTGAACCGCATCTACATGTACTCGGGCGGCGACGGACTCATCTCCATCCGCTGGGACGGAACGGACCAGCGTGGATACGTGAAGGTGCGGGGCGAGACACCGCGGGGCTCTACCGAAGGCATGAACGCGAACATGATCCGCATGGCCCCGGTGGGAGACCAAGCGCTCGCCGAGATCAACGGACAGCTGTACACGGTGACGGTTCCAGTCATTGGTGGTGACGTACCGACGATCTCGGTATCGAACCCGGATAACGCACAGTTCCCGTCCCGTAAGCTGACCGACATGGGTGGGGAGTTCCCCGCCTGGAGTGCCGACGGCCGCACCGTCCACTTCTCGCTCGGCAACGCCTTCTTCAGCTATGACCTCGATTCGGCAGACGCCTTCGACGCAGAGCAAGAAGCCGAAGACGAAGAGGAAGCAGACGACGAGGCGAGCGATGAGGACGAAGAAGAGGACGAGGGTTTCGTGCCCGCCGAGGTCCGAGTCGTCATCGAGGCCGAGCGTGACATCCCCGAAGGGACAGTCGTCCTGAGCGGCGCGCGCATCGTTACGATGGACGGCGACGAGGTGATCGAGCGGGGTGACATCGTCATCCGCAACAACCGTATCTCAGCAGTCGGCCCCACCGGGAGCGTCAACGTACCGGGTGGAGCCGAGGTCATCGACATGTCCGGGAAGACGATCCTACCTGGCTACGTCGACACGCACGCGCATCTGCGGCCGGCGTTTGGCATGCATCGTTCCGACCTGTGGATCTACTTGGCCAACCTGGCCTACGGCGTGACCGCCACGAGGGATCCGCAAACCGGTACGACCGATGTGCTCACCTATTCGGACCTCGTGCGAACCGGCGACATCCTAGGGCCCCGGGTCTATTCGACCGGACCCGGAGTCTTCTGGCAGGAGTCCATCAAGAACCTCGACCACGCTCGCGACCTCATGCGTAAGTACGCCGACTACTACGACACCAACACGATCAAGATGTACGTGGCGGGTAACCGTCAGGAGCGGCAGTGGATCATCGAGGCGGCACGTGAGAATCGTCTGATGCCCACCACGGAAGGCTCGCTGAACCTCAAGCAGAACCTCGCCGAGACAATCGATGGGTATCCGGGACTCGAGCACTCTCTCCCGATCTACCCAGTGTTCGACGACTATGCGCAGCTCTTCGCCACCACCGGCCGTGTATACACACCGACGTTGCTCGTGGCGTACGGTGGACCGTGGTCGGAGAACTACTTCTACACGAACGAAAATCCCCACGACGACGCGAAGCTGCGGCACTTCACACCGCACTCCGTGATTGACGGGGCCACCCGCCGACGCGGTGGTCCGCCGCAGACCGGCACGGCTGGATGGTTCCGCGACGAGGAGTACGTCTTCCCAGACCACGCGCGCTTCGTGACCGACCTGGTCGCGGCGGGCGGTAAGGTGGGAGTGGGCAGCCACGGGCAACTCCAGGGGCTCGGGTACCATTGGGAGCTGTGGGCGATGGCTTCCGGTGGCATTTCGAATCACGACGCGCTGCGTGCAGCGACGATCTTCGGTGCTGAGGCCATCGGACTGGACCAGGACATCGGCAGCATCGAGACGGGGAAGCTCGCCGACTTGGTCATTCTGAACGCGAACCCACTGGACAACATCCGCAACACGAACACCGTGGACCGGGTGATGATGAACGGCCGGCTATTCGACGGCTCCACCCTCAGCGAAGTATGGCCGCGTCAGCGCGACATCGCGCCGCTGTGGTGGTGGGGCAAGGATCCGACCGGCCTGCCGGGCGCGCATAACTAGCACTCTGTACTTCCAAAAAAAGGAGGGGCGGCATCGCGTCAGCGATGCCGCCCCTCCTTTTTTGGATAGGAAATCCAACGGCCCTGATGAGGCGGGAAGGCCGTGCGGAGGGGGTGGGGAATGGGACGCGGATCATGAGGCTGCGGATTTGGTCCGAGAGCAGTCGCGGCTGGATGGCCGAGGGTGTTCAGGCAGCAAGTACGCGGCCCCTCGGTCGTCGAAGTCGGCGGGCAACGACGGGTCGAAGATAAAATCTGGGATAGACCCGGCCTGGGTAGGATCGAAGGCCGGGGTCTGGTCGGGGTGGAAGTCTCCCAAGGAACGCTGTCAGCGACGTCAGAACAGTGGCCGCCTCTTGACCCGTGATTGCCGCCGGGTCTGCGTCGGCGGTGACCGTCAGGGTGCGTCGACCCTCCCAGCGGAGAGTCATTTTGGACGCCCGTGCTCGAAAACGAATGCGAGCGCCTTGAAGACTCCCGTGAGATGGAAGAAAAGGTGATGTCGGACAGTCGAGGGCAAGCGGTAATGTCGGACTGTCACGACCGGGTGAAGGAGGGGCGGCGCGAGACCTCCGAGGTGGAAGGCTGATCGCGATAGTTGCCCTCGTCCCCTAAATTGCCATTCCGCCGAGTCACCCGGACGCCGGCCGTGCAGCCAAGACAGGGTTCATCCCCGAGAGGTTTCAATGCCGCAGTATTCGTTCAGTGTCAACGGTGAAGTGCACAGCTTGGATGTTCCGGAGGACATGCCACTGATGTGGGTACTCCGGGACGTACTGGGCCTGACGGGCACCAAGTTCGCGTGCGGTGGAAATCTGTGCGGCGCATGCACCGTGCATGTGGACGGGTCGCCCGTCCGATCGTGCTCGCGGCGCATGTCGGGTGTCGAAGGACGAGCCGTGACCACGATCGAGGGCTTGTCGCCCGACGGGCTGAACGCCCTCCAGCGCGCTTGGATTGCAGAAAGTGTTCCCCAGTGCGGGTACTGTCAGTCGGGTCAGATCATGACCGCCGCGGCGCTCCTCGCCGAGAATCCCGATCCCACGGACGACGAGATCGACACGGCGATGCTCCGCAACATCTGCCGGTGTGGGACTTATCAGAGAATTCGGAAAGCCATTCACCGCGCGGCGAAGGAGGGATGATCATGTCGGAACAACAGAGCACTTCCGTGACCAACATTTCTCGGCGCACCATGCTCAAGACGCTCGGCCTCGCCGGCGGCTTCGTCGTAGCTGTGACGTTGGTGCCGAAAGGCATGCGCTCTCTCCGAGCGAGGCCGACCCATGACGGACTTTCCCCGTCGATCTACCTCGCGATCGACGAGGATGGAACCGTGCACGCATACATCCACCGGGTTGAAATGGGGCAGGGCACCCGCACTGGTCTGACCCAGATTCTCGCCGACGAGTTGGAGGCGGACTGGGACCGGATCCACGTGGTGCCGACCTACGGCGACGTGAGGTTCGGAAGCCAAAACACCGATGGATCCACGTCGATTCGAAACTTCTACGATGCGTTCCGACAAGCGGGTGCCTCGGCTCGACGCATGTTGGAGGAAGCGGCAGCGACCGAGTGGGGTGTGGACCGCAGCCAGGTCGAGGCTCGGAACCATGAGGTCTACAACGCGGCCACGGGTGAAGCTCTGGATTACCGCGAGCTCGTCGAGGCCGCGGCCTCGATGGACGTTCCGGATCCCGAGTCACTCACCCTGAAGACCCGTGAGGAACACAGGTACATCGGTCATCCCATTCCCAACCTCTACGGGGAGCAGTTCGCGACCGGCTCATCGGTCTTCGCTCAGGACGTGCGCAGAGAAGGCATGGTCTATGCGGTCGCAGCGCGTCCTCCGGTGGTCGGTGGCAAGCTGATCGGGTACGACCGGGAGGCAGCCCTGGCTGTGCCCGGCGTGTCGGACGTGGTCGAATTGCCCGAGATGGAGGAGGGATGGGGATTCCAGCCTCTCGGGGGCGTAGCGGTGATTGCGGACAACACATGGGCCGCGATCCGTGGTCGCGAAGCGTTGAACGCCAGCTTCGAGGGTGGGGTCAACGCCACCTACGACACCGCCGAATACGAACAGTCACTCTGGGCTTCGATTGATGCAGGTGGCACGGAGACCTACGGTCGCGGAGACGCGGATGCTGCCATGGAAGCGTCGGACAGACGGATCAGCTCCGATTATTTCGTGCCGCACCAGCACCACATCCCAATGGAGCCGCCCGCCGCCACGGCGGAGTGGGACGGCGACGACCTGAAGATCTGGACCTGCTGCCAGGATCCACAGGCGGTGCAGAACACCGTGGGTCCGTACGTCGACAAAAAGCCGGAAGACATCTATGTCGAAGCGACGCTGCTCGGCGGTGCCTTCGGCCGGAAGTCCAAGCCAGATTTCGCGGTCGAGGCTGCCATCCTGGCGAAGCACGCCGGAAAGCCGGTGAAGATGATCTGGACCCGAGAGGATGACATCCGGCACGGCTTCTACCACGCGATCTCCGCCCAGAGGATCGACGTCGGTCTCGACGCGTCCGGAAGAATCAGTGCATGGGACCACAGAGCGGCGTACCCGTCCTTTATGGAGACGGCTTCACGTCAGCCGACCGACGCTGCCGCCAGCTTCGAGGTCGCGCCGATCATGCAACAACCGTTTGCGATTCCCCACATGCGGATTCGTTCCGGAGACGCGAAAGCACACGTCCGGGTCGGGTGGCTGCGCTCTGTTACGAGCATCCAGCACGGCTTCGCGGTGGGCTCGATGGTGGACGAAATCGCCGAAGCGACCGGGCAGCGTCCTGACCAGGTCTGGTTCGAACTCTTCGGCTCGGTGCTGTCGGGTGCGGAGTTGAGCGATGCCGACCGCCCCGAGCCGCGGCCCCTCGTGGCCGAGCGACTGAGCGCGGTCTTTCGCCGCGTTGTCGAGATGTCCGACTACGGGCGGGCGTTGCCCGACCGGACCGGTATCGGGTTGGCCGCGTGGACCAGCTTCGGGAGCTTCACTGCCGCGGCGTTGGAGGTGACGGTGGGTGAGGGCGGTGAAGTGCGCGTACCCCGTGCCTGGACCGCGATCGACTGTGGTCTGGCGGTCAGCCCGGACCTCGTCAGGGCACAGATGGAAGGAGCCGTCGTCTTCGGCCTGTCGATCGCGCTGCACGGCGAGCTTACCGTGAAGAACGGAGCAGTGGTTCAGGACAACTTTGACAACTACGAGGTGTGCCGCATTCGAGAGGCACCGGAAGTCGAGGTCGCGCTCTTCGAGAACGAACACCCCCTGGGCGGGGCCGGAGAGCCGGGTGTTCCGCCGGTGGCACCTGCTCTGACCAGTGGAATTTTCGCTGCGGTCGGCAAGAGGATCCGCCGTCTACCTATTGGGGATCAGCTCACGGAGTAGCCGATCAAGCGACGCAGGGTAGGCACTATCACTTCCACTGCACTGGAGGAGCAGCACGCATGTTGAAGCGCCGGACCGTCACCCCCGCGATCGCTCTCCTGATCGGTGCGTGCGGTCCGCCGCCGCCCCCACCCCCGCCTCCGCTCCTCGATCCCACGGGTAGCTACGACTTCAGCGTTGTGGCGGAAGGGATAACGGTCAACGGACTCCTCACGATCCGCGGTTCGTCGAAGGGGGACTACGCCGGGAGCATCGATTCTGACCTGGGGTCGGCGATGATGACCCAGATTGAGATCGATGGGCAGCCGATGTCGTTTTACATCGCCGCAGCGGATATGAGCGGTGAGGTCGAGTTCGACAGCACCGGCTTCAACGTTGGAATGAGCGGCGGGATGGGGACTGCGAGCTTTCGCGGAACCAAGAGAGAATGAGGTTGATCTTCTTAATGCTTTAGCGCGACCGGCGCGGGGACTCGTCGCGTGATCTCGACCGCACTTCTCACCCTGGGCTCTATTTTTTGTGGACAGGCACGCTCCTCACGGTGCGAGGGGCGGTTCGACTGAGCGAAGAGTACGGACTCTCGCAGGGCTTCGTGGGGTTGGCTGTGTTGGCGGGTCGGCACCGACCTGCCCGAAGCTCGGTAACGCCCTTCCCGACTCCCGATTGTCTGCGGCTCGTGTGCGCCCTAAGGTGCACCATCCGACGATAGCCGGAAGGGGTCTGTATGGATCCGTTCCGACGCATCTGCCATGCGAAACAGCAACCCACGGAGTGGTCCATGCGATCGCTGACGACGTCACGACGCCCGATTCTCCTTCTCGCCTTCCTCTTCTTCCCGACGGTTCCCGAGTCCGCAGCGGCGCTCGTTACACAGGACGCTCCTGTGGAGGACACCGTCACGAAGGCCACGAAAGGGCTTCCCCTCGAGCCGGGCCGCCGCCTCGACTACACGGCGACCGAGGGAAGTTGGATGTCGGTGGACGTGAGTCCCGATGGATCGACCATCGTCTTCGATCTGCTGGGGGACCTGTACACCATGCCGCTCGCGGGCGGCACCGCGACGCGGATTACATCCGGGATGGCCTACGACGCTCAGCCCCGATTCAGTCCTGACGGAGCGCGGGTCGTTTTCGTCTCGGACCGCACTGGCAAGGAGCAGATCTGGATCGTCTCTACCGACGGATCGGACAGCACCCAGGTCACCCAGGGAGGAAACGACGACTTCGTCTCTCCCGAGTGGACGCCCGACGGAGAGTACATCGTAGCCTCGAAGGGCGGTAGGAATCTGAAGCTCTGGTTGATCCATGCGGACGGAGGATCCGGGGTGGCGATGGTTCCCGAGCCGGAGGCCATGCACATGGCTGGTGCCGCGTTCGGAGCGGACGAGAACAAGGTCTGGTTCGCGCGCCGTCCGGGCCGTCACCAGTACAACGCCGTGTTCCCCAACTACCAACTGGCGGTGTACGATCGAGAGACGGGTGAGTCGACGACGATGACTTCCCGCTACGGGTCGGCCATCCGCCCGACGCTTTCGCCGGATGGGCAGTGGCTCGTGTACGCCACGCGACACGCCGGAGACACGGGGCTTCGCATTCGTCAGTTGGATACAGGCGAGGAGCGGTGGCTGGCGTACCCGGTACAGCGAGATGACATCGAGTCTTCGGCATCGATGGATGCCCTGCCGGGCCTGAGTTTCACTCCGGATTCGCGACACGTGATCGTGTCGTTCGGTGGAAAGATCTGGCGAGTTGCCGCCGACGGGAGTGGTCAGGAGGAGATTCCTTTCTCCGCCGATGTCGGACTGGATCTCGGTCCGGATATCCGCTTTGACTACGAGGTCGAGGACTCACCGACCTTCGTCGCACGTCAGATTCGTGACGCGGTGCCTTCGCCCGACGGAGAGCACTTGGCCTTCACGGCTCTGGGCGACCTCTACGTGATGGAATTCCCGGACGGTGATCCGCGCCGGATCGGCGAGATCGAGGATGCAGGGCAGCTCTTTCCCGTCTGGTCACCGGATGGAGATTGGGTGGCGTACGCCACATGGGACGACGCAGAGGGCGGCCACATCTGGAAGGCGAGGTCCGACGGGAACGGAAATCCGGTACAGCTGTCGCAGCGTGCCGCGATGTACGCGGACCTCACCTGGTCACCGGATGGCGAGCGCATTGTCGCATACCGCGCATCGGCTCGAGACATCCAGGAGAACCGCGGGGGCTTCGGTGGTGCTCTCGGCGCCGAGTTCATCTGGCTTTCGGATGAGGGAGGCGCGGCGACCGTCATCGGGCCGGTGGCCGGCCGTGCCGGCCTCCACTTTACGGAAGATGCCGAGCGGATCTGGGCCACAGCGGGCCAGCGCGGTCTCGTTTCCTTCCGGTGGGACGGCACGGACGAAAAGGCGCACGTGCGGGTGACCGGAGCGGCACAGCCGGGATCGACGAACCGTCCGTCTGCGAGTGCCATCTACCGTGCGCCGCAGGGCGATCAGGCGCTCGCGCAGATCGGCATGCAGTTGTACGTGGTGACGATCCCCATGGTCGGGGGTGAAACACCCGAGATCAGCGTCGGCGATCCGGACAAGGCATCCTTCCCAGCCTCGAAGCTGACCGACATCGGTGGGGAGTTCCCACATTGGTCCGCAGACGGCGGCAATGTCCATTGGAGCCTGGGCAACGCACATTCTGTCTACGACTTGGCTCGAGCCAAGGCTGTCGCGGACTCTCTCGAGGTCCTGGCTGAAGCCGAAGCGGAGGCCGAGGAAGAAGAGGAGCAGGCTGCGGAAGGTGAAGAGGAAGCGGAGAACGAAGAGGAGGACGAGGGTTACAGGGCCGAAGAACATCGCATTGAGGTGACGTACGCCCGGGACATCCCGGACGGTGTCGCTGTCCTGCGTGGCGGCCGAGCGATCACGATGAACGGCTACGAGATCGTCGAAAACGCGGATATCGTCGTCCGAGGCAACCGCATCGAGGCGATAGGGCCAGCCGGCAGCGTCGCGATTCCCGCGGGAGCGGAGGTGGTGGACATCAGCGGCAAGACTGTCGTGCCCGGATTCGTGGATGCGCACTACCACACGCAATGGCTGATGACGCAGATCCACTCCGAGCAGGTGTGGCAGTATCTGCCCAATCTGGCATACGGAGTCACGACCACTCAGGACGTACAGACGGCGCAGACCGACATCCTCACTTACCACGACCTCGTCGAGAGTGGAGACATGATCGGGCCGCGCATCTATCACACCGGCCCCGGGGTGTTCTCGGGCGAGAACGTCCGGAGTCTGGATCACGCGAAAGAGGTCCTGCAGCGATACACAGACTACTACGGACTCAACACCTTCAAGATGTACATGGCCGGAAATCGTCAGCAGCGACAGTGGCTCATCATGGCCGCCCGAGAGCTGAAGCTGAGGCCGACCACGGAGGGTGGACTCGACTTCAAGCTCGAACTGACGCACGCGACGGACGGCTATTCAGGCATCGAGCACTCGCTGACGGTAGCGCCTCTTTTCGACGACGTCGTCCAGCTCTTTAACGCCACACAGACGACGTACACGCCGACGCTGCTCGTGTCGTATGGCGGTCCGTGGGCGGAGAACTACTACTTCACGCGGGAGAGCCCTCTCGACGACGCGAAGATGCTCCGGTTCAACCCGTACGAGGATCTGGAATCGAAGTCGGCCCGTCGGGTCGGCCCGACCGGAGGGTGGTTCCGCGATGAGCAGCACGTATTCAGGAAGCACGCTGTCTTCGTCAACGATCTGGTAGCTGCGGGCGGGCGCGTGGGCGTCGGTGGGCACGGACAGCTGCACGGTGTGGGCTGGCATTGGGAACTGCGCAGCATGCAGTCGGGTGGTATGTCAGAGCATGACGCGCTTCGGGTGGCGACGATCTATGGCGCCGAGGCGATCGGATTCGGCAATGACCTAGGTACCCTCGAAGCCGGGAAGCTCGCGGACATCGTCATCCTAGATGCGGATCCGCTCCAGGATATCCGCAACGCGAGTGCGATCTACTCCGTCATGAAGAATGGTCGGATGTATGATGGCGACACGCTCGACGAGACGTGGCCGCGGCAGCGCGCACTACCGCACTACTACTGGATGGACCAGGCTCCGGTCCGCGTCGGCGCGGGAATGCCCGGAGGCAGGTAGAGCGAGGCTCGACTTCAAGCCGAGGACGCCGCGCGGGAGACGCACCCTCTCCCGCGCGGCATTTTCAGCGTTCCTCATGGATCCACGGCATGTTGCCCACCTTGGGGGGCGGCGCGAATCTCAACGTATGTCGTTGCGATCAAATCCTCTCTCCGCGAGCCCCTGGCTTGCCACGGCACTCCTTGCCGCGGGGCACCTCCACGCTTCCGGGCAGATTCCCGACGTCTCGTCGATCTGTTCTGACCGCCCGCCCGCCACCGGGGAGTCGCTCTTCTCCGCCGACCGAGCAGTGCCAGAGCGCACCGGGTCAGATGCGGCCCGCCCGGCGTCCGACCTCTACTGCATCGACCTCTTCTCGACGACCCGAGGAGGACAAGCTGCCGGAGTCATCGAGCTTCGAAAGCCCTGGTCTCCATTTGGGGTCACGGTCACGGCCGAAGGGAGACATCGGCACGATTTGAAAGCGTGGATCGCTCGACTGCCTGACCCCTCGTCCCTCGGGCCCTACACGACCTACGTGGCCTGGGCGACACCCCTCGCGCTCGATCCCGTGGTCAAACTCGGCGAGGTAACGAACGGTCTGAACAACCTCGGTGAAGTGGCGTTCAACAAGTACCTGGTCTGGGTGACTGCGGAAGCGTCCGCCGACGTCGTAGAGCGGAGCGGGCCGCTGATCATCCGAGGTCGCTCCCCGTCGAGCCGCATGGAAGCGCATGACCTCCTTGCCCTGGCACCGTCGGCAGAGATGGGTGTGCCCGAGATGTCGGGCGATGCGAGCGACTGGACGATGCCCCCGATGTATGCCGGCGTCCCGATGCTGCCAGGGGTGATGCAGTCGCTGCCCGTCGTTACGCCATTCCGGCCTGCGGTGGATGTGAACACGCTCCCCGCTGCCCGGCCTCGCGACATCGTGACGCTGCCCGATGGGGGTACGCTGGACCTGACCGCCGGCTTCGTCCGGAAATCGGTGGCCGGTCGGGACCTCGTGATGATGGCATTCAACGAGCAGATCCCGGGGCCGCTGATCGAGGTCACGGAAGCCTCGACGATCTTCGTGAACTTCACGAACGACACGCCGCTTCCGGCGGCCGTCCACTGGCACGGTCTGCGGCTCGACAATCGCTACGACGGAGTCCCGGGGGTCACTCAGGACCCAGTACAGCCAGGCAAAAGCTTCCGGTACACGATCCACTTTCCCGATCCCGGGATTTACTGGTACCACCCGCACCATCGCGAAGATGTGTCTCAGGAGTTGGGACTCGCGGGCAACATGCTCGTCGAACCGCTGGCCTCGGACTACTACAACGCGGTCGACCACGAAGAGGTCGTCATGTTGGACGACCTCCTGCTCGGCGCTGATGATGTGGTTCCGTTCGGAGAGGAGTCTGCGAACTACATGCTCATGGGACGCTTCGGGAACGTCTTCCTCACGAACGGTGAGCCGGAGTACGGACTCGACGTGGATGCCGGCGACGTCGTCCGATTCCATTTCACGAACGCATCCAACACCCGCACCTTCAACGTCGCGTTCCGCCCCACGGACGACCCCAATGGCGAGCCGCTGCCGATCAAGGTCATCGGATCGGACGTGGGCAGATTCGAGCGCGAGTCGATGTCGGAGAGCGTCACTCTGGCCCCCGCTGAGCGGTATGTCGTCGAGGTACTGTTCCCCGAGGGCGGAGCTTACGCGATGACCAACCGGGTGCAGGGCATCAACCACCGTCAGGGACTCTTCCTGGAGGAGTCGGCCGTGCTGGGCCGGATCGCGGTTTCGGGTGCCACCTCTGAGAGCGCCTCAGGTCACGCTCATGACTTCGAGTCCCTTCGGATCCATGACGCGGTCGTCGAGGATATCGACCGCTATCGCCCGCTCTTCGCCCGACCCGCCGACCACGAGCTCGTCCTTACACTCGAGGTCGACAACCTGCCGATGGCAATCGAACAGTCCATGAACCTCGACTGGATCTACTTCAACCCCGTCGAATGGAGCGGCACGATGCCCGTCATGAACTGGGCAACGAGCGGGGCCGAGGTCCAGTGGCTTCTGCGGGATCCCCGAACCGGAGCGGAGAACGACGCGATCGACTGGGCGTTCAAGGTCGGAGACGTGGTGAAGGTGCGAGTCACCAACGACCGGGCCGCGTTCCACTCTATGCAGCATCCCCTGCACATCCACGGACAGCGCTTTCTTGTTCTCGAACAGAACGGTGTGCCGAACGAGAACATGGTTTGGAAGGACACCGTCCTGTTGCCGACGGGGTCTACAACCGACATCCTCCTCGAGCTGTCCAATCCGGGGCGATGGATGGTGCACTGCCACATCGCCGAGCATCTCGAATCCGGAATGAAATTCGTCTTCGACGTCGAAGGAAACTGACATGAAACTCCAGACCACAGCCCTCTCTGCGGCACTGGCCTGCCTCGCTCTCGCGGCAGTTGGCCCCGACCAGGTGGCAGCTCAGAATTTCGACGAATTCGTCGCAGTGCCGATGGGCACGGTAGCCCTCACGCATGCGAAGGTCATCGATGGGACCGGTGCCCCCGCGATGATGGACCAGACCATTCTTATTGAGGGTGATCGAATCACGGCCATCGGGCCGTCCGGCTCAGTCCGGGTGCCTGCCAACGCCAATATCGTGGACCTCACGGGCCAGACGGTGATCCCAGGACTCGTCGGGCTGCACAACCACTCGTACTACACGGGTGGAAGCGGCCGCGCGGCGCAGCTCTCCTTCTCAGGCTCACGGCTCTACCTGGCCTCGGGTGTCACGACAATCCGTACCACGGGCGCTCAGCAGCCGTATGCGGAACTGAACCTCAAGAGGGAAATCGACGCGGGCAACGTCATTGGCCCGACGATGTTCACAACGGGCCCATACCTGACCGGTGAGCAGGTCGGTGGTGGAACCATGACCCAGCTCAGCAACCCTGAGCAGGCGCGGCGTGTAGTGCGCTACTGGGCTGAAGAGGGCGTCAGCTGGTTCAAAGCCTATACGTGGATTTCGCGCGCGGAGCTCGGCGCGGCGATCGACGAGGCGCACAAGCTGGGCGTGAAGGTCACGGCTCACCTGTGCTCTGTGGGATACCGCGAGGCCGTCGCGCTTGGCATCGACAACGTCGAACACGGACTGTTCGCGAACAGCGAGTACGCGCCCAACAAGGTCGAGGACGAGTGCCCTGCCGGCTTCCGGAACAGCTTCCCGGATCTCGATGTGAATGGCGCTGAAGTGCAGGCAACGTTCCGGGACATGATCGACAACGGTGTACCCATGACGTCGACGCCAGTGGTCTACGAGATCTCGGTATCTGGCCGCCCTCCCATCGACGAACGCATCTTTGATGTACTCGCACCTGAGATCGCGGAAGAAGTCCGTGCGATCTCCCTAGCACGACGGGCCGGACAAGGAGCGATTCCACCTGCGCAGTACGCAAAGGCAATGGAGTACGAGCGTGCCTTCGTGGCCGCTGGTGGACTTCTGGGGGCCGGCGTAGATCCGACCGGATACGGCGCAGCGCCTCCAGGATTCGGCGACCAGCGGAACTACGAGTTGCTGCTCGAAGCAGGCTTCTCTGCCCCCGAGGTCATCCAGATCATGAGCCTGAACGGGGCCAAGGTTTTGGGGATTGACGGTGAAGTCGGAAGCGTTGCGACTGGCAAGATCGCGGATCTCGTGGTCATCGACGGTGACCTCGAAGCGGTCGGAAATCTCCACGGGACGAGCATCGTGTTCCGACACGGTATCGGCTGGGACTCACCCAAGCTGATCGAGTCGATTCGCGGAGTGGTAGGAATCCGCTGATCCTCACGCCGAGGCCACTATGAATAGAAAATCCAACGGCCCTGATGGGGGGAGTAACCGTAGCTGACACGCCCACAGACCCCCCTACTCCTTGTCCGCAGGATGCCTGCGCCGTTGATTGAACGGGTCAATCTTGAAGAAGGTCAGTTCTCGGTCCTCACGGAGTGAGTATGGATACGAACAGGCGCGATTTCATCCGAGGTTCGGCCCTGGCCGGTAGCGCAATGGCACTCGGTCTAGGCGGGGAGCTGCGAGGTCTAGGTGCGGAAAACCCAGAGGCCCTCCTCGACTCCCGCCGCCGCCCTACGGAGCGCCCCCCCCACCCGCTGCGAATCCTGATTCTAGGCGGGACGTCCTTCTTGGGCCCTCACCAAATTCGCTACGCTCTCGATCGGGGCCATTCGGTCAGCACGTTCACTCGTGGCCAGACCGAATCCACGATCTACAAGCGGATGTACGACGATGTCGAGCAGTTGGTCGGAGACCGCTCAGGTGACCACTCCGCTCTCTCCGGGCGTAGCTGGGACATCGTGATCGACAACTCGGGACGACAGGTCGAGTGGACGCGCCATGCCGCGGAGCTCCTCCGCGACACGGTAGACATGTATGTCTACACGTCGTCGACTGGGGTCTACCTGCCTTACTACGGCACCGATCTCAAGGAGGACCGTGACGTCTTGTTCGAAGATCCTTCAGAAGTGCCCGAGGACCAACGGCCGACGTACGGAGTCATGAAGGCGTTGTCGGAGCGTGCGGCGCGCGAGGTGTTTGGAGAAGACCGCACGATCGTCGTGCGCCCTACCTACATCGTGGGGCCGGCCGATCAACAGGTTACCCGCTTCCCGTACTGGCCCGAGCGACTTCGAAGGGGCGGCGCGGTAATGATTCCGGGCAAGGCCGACGATCGAGTCCAATACATCGATGTGCGGGACCTCACGGAGTGGATGATTCGCCTCGCCGAGACGAGGACCGCGGGGACGTTCAATGTGGCCGGCCCTGGCTCCTCACTGGGAATGCACGAATTCGTGCACGGTATGCACGCGGTCACGAACTCCGAGGTCGAGTGGGTCACGATCGACGATTACGAATTTCTCGAGGAGCATCGAGTCAGCGCCGTCCTGCCCTGGCTGATGCCCGTCCGCGAGTACGAGGGCTCGGCGCGGATCAACATCGACCGCGCGAAGGCGAACGGTTTGACGTTCCGACCGCTCGCGGAGAGCACGCAAGACGTGCTGGAATGGTGGGACTCCGACGCAGTAACTGACGAACAGAGAGCCAGCGTGATCGACAACCCTCGCAGCTTGATGCAGCGAGAGCCCGAGATCGTGGCGGCTTGGAAAGCGAGAGGTGGACGATGACCCCGACACGCAGAGAATTCCTGAAGAAGACCGGCGCGGTAGCGGCCGGCCTCGCCGTAGCTGGAGCCAGCGCCTGCAGCCCCGAAGCTGAGGATGGCCCGGGCGCGGCGAGCGCTCCGGCACCCAAGCGTATCCTCATCCTGGGGGGTACAGGCTTCATTGGACCGAACATGGTGCGCTACGCGGTGGAGCGGGGTCATGAGGTCACGATCTTCACCCGAGGGCGCAATGAGGTCGATCTGCCGGATGCGGTCGAACGCCTCGTTGGGGACCGCAATGACGACCACACCGCCCTCGAGGGACGGACGTGGGACGTCGTGCTCGACAACAACGCCCAAGACTATCGGTGGGTGCAAAAGAGCACCGAGCTACTGAAGGACGCCGCGTCTCACTACATCTTCGTGTCTTCCATCTCGGCATACGAGCTCGAAGGCTTCGGATGGGACTTCAAGGATCGAGTCCTGATGGAGCCGATCGTGGGCGAGGACTACAAACGGATCTCTCCGCCCGAAGGCTGGGCCGATGGGGACGACGCGGACTACGGCCTCATGAAGTCGCTCAGCGAGGACATCGCCCACGCGGCGTTCCCGGGGCGTACCGCGGTGGTTCGACCGGGGCTGATCGTCGGGCCGGGAGACCGAACCGACCGATTCACTTATTGGCCGGTCCGCATCGACGAGGGTGGAGAGGTCTTAGCCCCCGGAAACCCCCAACACGCCAATCAAATCATCGACCAACGCGACCTCACGGAGTGGATCGTCCGTATGGCAGAGAACGCCACCACGGGCGACTTCAACGGCGTGGGTCCGGGCCATCGCCTAACGATGGGTGAAATGCTCGCGGAAATCGGCACCGTGGCCTCGAACCCTTTCGAGCTGACCTGGGTTCCGGAGGATTTCCTCGAGCAGCACGAGGTCCGGCCGTGGAGCGACCTGCCGGCGTGGATTCCGGGAGACGCCCTGATGTTCGTTGCGTATCAGAAGTCGGTCGACGCTGGCTTGACCTTCCGGGCGTTGGCCCAGACCTCCCGCGATGTGCTCGAGTGGGACAAAGGCCGTCCGGCGGCGGAGCGCGTCGATCGTAGCTTCGGCTGGAGCCGCGAGCGCGAGCGAGAGGTGCTCGACGCGTGGCACGCGGCGGGGCCGTAGTTCTGTGAAGTCCTTTATCGCAGGCATCGTCGACTTCCGAGACGATAGAGAGTTCAAGGGGATGCTGTGGGGGGCCGCCTACGGCTTCTCCATCATGCTCAGCTACTACATCCTGCGGGCCGTGCGCGACGAGATCGCCGCAGATGACCGGGACAACCTGCAGATCATCTGGACCGTGGTCTTCTTCGTCATGGTATTCGTGGCTGTACCGGCGTACTCGTGGATCGCATCGAAGTATTCCCGAGGCGTTTTCGTCCCCATGGCGAATCGCTTTTTCATCGTGTGCTTAATCGGCTTCTGGGCCAGTCTGCTTCTCCTGCCGGTCGAGGCCCGACCTTGGATCGATCGGGTCTTCTACGTTTGGTCCAGCATCTTCGCCTTGTTTGTGGTCACGGTGTTCTGGGGCCTGGTCGCGGACTGTTTCGACAACGATCAGGCCCGACGGCTATTCCCATTCATCGCTGTAGGGGCGTCGGTGGGGGGAATCATCGGCTCCGTCGTGACAATTCAATTGGCAGAGCGCATCCCGGTGTTCTCGCTGCTGCTGATCTCCTGCGTGCCTCTGGAGGTCGCGTCTTGGTTCGCACGCTCACTGCACCAGAACTTCGGAACGGGCGCCGTAGTGGCGGCTGGAGAGACGGAGAAGCCACTCCTGGGGAACGCCTTCTCGGGCATAAAGGGAGTCTTTACCTCCCCGTACCTGCTCGGAATCGCCGGGTTCATCGCCCTCATGACGTTTGCTTCGACGATTCTCTACTTCGCACAATCCGATCTGGTATACTCGGCCATGACCGATCGCGGCGAGCGGACCGCTTTCCTGGCAAAGATCGACCTCACGGTGAATATCCTCACGATCGTTTTTGAGGTGTATCTGACTGCGCGGCTGATTCGCTGGCTGGGCGTCGGACTGACGCTCGCAGTGATTCCGGCGGCCGTCGCGGTCGGGTTCTTGGCCCTCGGGGTCTATCCGACGCTAGCCACGCTTGTTGTTGTCCAGATCATCTATCGGGCCGGGCGCTACGGCATGACCAAGCCGGCTCGTGAGATTCTGTTCACCGTCGTGTCGAGGGAAGAGAAGTACAAGTCCAAGGCGTTTATCGACGCAGCGGTCTATCGAGGTGGCGACCTCGTCAGCGGGTGGATTTATGCCGGGCTCGCGTTTGTCGGCCTCTCCCTAGGGACCATCGCCATGCTGGCGGCTCCGGTTGCAGCCATGTGGGCCATTTTGGGAATCCGGGTGGCTGCGAAGGGCGACGTCAAGGCGGCCGAAATGGAGTCCGAAAAGGTCACTATGCCGGTCGCGTGACGCCGACAGTCGGGTTGGACGCACGGTGTCGTGCTCCGGCCACGACGGCGGTCCGCATGGTAGGACTCAGGCGTAAGAATTCTGCTCGGATCCGTGGATGTTCCAGTCTGCACCAAGCCAATCACCGGAACGCGCCGCGGAGCCGCCGGGAGTTGTGATGGAAGAGCCGCCCCCGGCTGGTGTTCGCTTCACCACGTGTTCGTAACGGAGACGCGCTGTTGCTGGCCGCCTGACAGCTTTCCATGCCTGCGATCGCCTAGGCCCTCGAAGGCGATCTCGCAGTCGGAGTCGTCCACGATGCGACTCTCCTTCACCAAGTCGTCGTTGGTGAAGTGTGACCCCATCCACGACCCCATCATGAGCGACGGTGGGACCTTTATGGTGCGATCTACGCGAGGGAGGTAGCTCCAGACCTCCTGATCCGCCTTGAGTGTTGCGGTGCCGGCTTCGCGCGCGGGCTTCTCGACGCGAACGAGCGAGTACTCTGTCCCGAGTGACCATACGACCCTCTCGAGCGACCGCGTGAAGTGTTCGGTCTTGATCCCCATAGACACCCGACGCTGACTCGATTCGCCCCGCATGAGACGGTCGACACGATCAATGATCTCGCGGGCCGTTTGGGCCTGGAGCGGAGACGTGAGGGTGAGGAGCACGGCGATCATCAAGCCGGTACGTACGATGGGCAGAAGGCCCTTAGCTATCTCAACGCTGAACCTCACGAACACCTCGTCTGATGATATCTCAAGATTGCTATTCTTGTGGTTCACACCAGGGACGGTGCGGCCTACCTTCCGCCCCATGATCGATGCCATTCAACAGTGGTGCGCGGGGCGGCCAGAAGTGACCGCCGCGATTCTCCTGGGCTCTCGGGCCCGGAGAGGTGCAGTGCTCGACGATCTCTCGGATTGGGACGTCGTGCTCGTGCTCAACGACCCTGACGCGCTTCAAGACGAGCAGTGGTTCGCTGAGTTCGGGGACGTGCTGGTGTCGCTACCGACGGTGCGAGTTGAGTTGGGGCAGGTGGTTCGATCGCGATGGGTCCAATACACGGATGGCAGTCGCATCGACTTTTCGCTTTTCTCGGCGGACATACTTCGTGTGATTTCGTATCTGCCCGAATTGCCGCCTTGGATCGATGCCGGATACCAGGTGCTCTACGACCCAGGAAACGTCACGGGATCCATGGTGCCGCCTTTTGGGCGTGGGTATGCCGGCCGGCCTCCGACATCCGAACAAGTCCAGGCAGACATTGAGGAGTTCTGGTGGGAGGCGCTCGTCGTGTCGAAAGAGCTCCTGCGTGGGGAGCCATTGGCCGCGAGTTATTGCGCCGAGTCGGTCATGAGGCATGGACTGTTGCGGCGAATGCTGGAATGGATGGCGGGTGTCGTGACCGGCTGGTCTCAGCCGGGTGGCCCTTATGGAAGGGGAGTCACGCAGGTGTTGCCGGTGGATCTCGTCGAACGTGCTCAGTCACGGATTTTGTCTTGGGAAGGCGAGGCCGGCTGGGCAGAGCTAGATCGTATGGCGACGCTTTTTGCGGAGGTCGCCCGTTCCGTGTGCGCCAACATCGGTGCGGCGTATCCGGATGAAATCGAACACGGCGCGCGCGCGATGATCACGGAACGGCGGTCAGCCGTCGGCTGACTCCTTGGCGAGTTCCGTTGCGATGCGCATCGCTTCGGACAATGCAGCGCCGCCGAATCCGCGACGTCCCATGTAACCGTGAAGTCTCCGGCGCGCTTTGTTCCGGACGTCACGGTCGTCCGAGTGTAATGCGTCGAGGATCTTCGTTCCCTGTCGCGTGACCCATCCTCGTGCGACTTGGTCGGCGAGTGTGAGGTCGGTGACCTTTTCGTCTTCAAACACCTTTTCGATGGCACCCTGAACTGTTTCCGCGTCCACTCCCTTAGCGCGCAGTTCAGATCGGAGTCGGGAGCGACCCCTGGGCCGGTGCCTGAGTCGATCGCGGATGAATGCTTCCGCGACCGCGCGGTCGTCGAGAAAGCCTCGTTCCTCCAGCCGATCCAGGCACGGGACGATTCGAGCGTGGTGGAAGCCCTTCTGGCGGAGCCTGCGTGAGAGCTCGGTGCGTGTGCGTGCGCTGTACGAAAGGAGGTTCAGTGCGGCATCTCGGACACGAACGGTCTCGTCCAACTCGATGAGTTCGTGCTTCTTCTTGGCCGTGAGTGTGTCGCCCGGCCAGAGCTGGCTCTTCTCCAGGGCCTCGAGCATGACCTCGAAAGGTTCGCCCTCGGAGAGATGGATGAGGACTTTGAGGCCACGCGGTCGGCGTGGCTGAATTCGGGTGATCTGTGGGTCAGCCCCGTTGGGCATACCAGAGTCCGTCTAGAAGGTCGTGATAGAGGGTGATGTTCCTGCCGTCACTCAGAATGACGGCACGGTACTCTCTGGATATGGGCTGCCGCCACCACTCGTCGTCGATTCGCCAGTGTTCTTGAATCGCCTCGACTTGCCGAGCCGGCTTTCCTCGCATGCGCACATGGACGGGCTCACCCCGTTCGTCCGTGCGGACGTCGACGAGGCTGGGCTGACCAAGAGGTCGTAGTCGGGGCGTGTCGCTCATGGGTCGAAGCTCAGAAGTGCGTGGCGGCGTTCGGGGATGCGTGACCAAGGATCGACTTCGACCACGCGGAAGAGAGGGGAGTGGCCCAGCCGGAGCTTGAGTTCCTTCACTGCATCCCGGAGAGAGTGCGGCACGTCGCCCTGAGCCAGGTCGCTGCCCGCGACATTGCGCCCATTTTCGTCCCGACGATCGAAGAGGCCGGTTTGTGTGCTCTGGGCGCCGAATTGGGTGAACTCGACAATGAGTGCTTCGACGGCTTTGGGTGGAGGGGAGATCTCCATCTTCATGCGCAGGGGAGATGCGATGCGATCGCGCTGTGATGTGGGTTCGCGCAGGACCGTCTCCACGAACCAAGAACCTCCGCCTTCCAATCGTGCGCCCATGCGCACACTCGTTACGCTGCGCCCACGGCGCTCTGGACGAGAGAGGGCACGTTCCACGAGTCGGTCGAGGCCGCCGTGGAGCGTGGGAACCATGCCCACCGGGTTGGGGAAATCGAGCGAGACGCGGATCGGCTTCGGCTTGTGCCAGGGGCGTACCGGGTCGATGCGCTGTCCCAGGGCCCACGCCAACGCGCTCCGGCCTTCTTGCCCGAACTGTGCGATCAGAGAGGGTTCCGGAAAACGGCGAAGCGCCTCCAGGGTTTCGATGCCGAGCCGCTCCAGGCGCTGGATGATGAGCGGGTCTACTGGGAGTGCATTCACCGGACATTGAGCCAGGAAAGCGACCAGCTCGTTCTCGGTGATTGTGACCGGTTCTCCGGAACGTGCCGAGGCTGCAGCGACCCAAGCTCCGAACTTGCCGGGAGCCATGCCCGCCCGAGTTGCTGCGACGAGTGGGGCGGGGAAGATCCGAAAGAGTGTGTGTAGCGCACGCTTCGCCTGCCGGGTGGGAGAGCCGAAGAGGCGCCCCAATCCGTCCATGCCCAAGAAGACACGCCCTCGGCCGGCCGGCTCGATGACCGGCGTGATCTCGGCGAGCAGCTCGAGCATCGAGTTGACGGCTGAGTCGTAGTGCGCCGGATCGGGCTCGAGCAGTGTGAGAGAAGGGCAGAGCGAGACCGCTTGAGACACCAGTTGGTCGGGACGTACTCCAGCTTCGTGTGCCCGTTCGGAGACCTGCCAAATGGTGCGCCGTGTGGTCTCGCCCGGGGATAGGAGCGCGACCGAAGTGCTGTCGAGTTCGGGAGAGCGTACCAATTCGAGTCGCAGCTCGAAGGTTGGGAGCCACAGGCAGAGGGCTTGGCGACTTCCCGCAGCCCGGTTGAAGGAGGATGCGTTGGTGAACCATCCGGTGGCTTCGTCGGTGGCGAGGGATTTGAAGGTGGAGAGGCCTAGCCCCCACCCGCGACCGAGAGAGCCTCTACGGAAGTCTGGTAGGGCTCGCGCCGGGGGCTCGCGAGGCTCAGACAAGGAACGACGACGAGTCGTAGCCATAGCTACGGTGAGGAGGAGAGACGACGTATGAGGCCGCGACCCCCCTGCGCCACAACCATGAAGGTGAAAGGGCATTTGGGGTGAAGGTTGCCCGCGGCATGGCCCGATCTCGGTCGTTGGCGCTTCTTGGCGTAGCTACAGCTATGCCTTCGGCGCGCCGCCTACGATATCGGGCCATGGCGCGGACAACGAGCCCTACCAGACTTCCGTAGAGGCTCTCTGCGTGGGTGGGAGTCCCTTGAAAATCTTGCAACCGTGACTGGAGTCGTGACATAGCCGGATGGGCCTACCTATCAACCGAAATGGACAGAGACAACGATCCCCGGCACCCGCGTTCACCACGTCCTGCCCGCCACACCACACGCCGGTAACCGGGGATCATAAACCGAAGAAACACCGAATACAAAACCGAAGATAAGCCGAAGATTTTGTGGTCGCAAGCAAAGCCTAAATCAGATTTTGGGGAGCGAACCTGGCCCACCCATCACTTCCCTCGTAACCTGCGGCTCCACTGCCAACAGGAGAGGATTGTGCGGAACGACTGGAGACGCGGCCGGTGGGTCGCTGCAGCATCAACCATGCTCGCTCTGGCAACTTTGCCATTGAGCGTTTCGGGGCAGAGCGCCTCGTATTTGAACTTCGACGACCTGACTCGTGAGCTACGCTCGGTGACGGGCTCCTCGAACCTCGGGAGCCTTACTTCGCTCGGTACGTCCCATCAAGGACGCGACGTGTGGATGGTCACCATCGCGGATCCCTCTGGGCCTCCGGTGGCGCAACGACCCGGGGTGCTTGTGGTTGGGAACCTCTCGGGTGATCACCTGGTCGGAAGCCAACTGGCGCTCGAGGCCGTCCGCTATCTGACCGGTGCGGGAGCCTCTGAAGCGGATCTGGCCGAGCATGTGATCTATGTAGTGCCGCGCCTCAATCCGGACGGTGCAGAGGCGAAGTTCGACGGCCCACATACCGGTGCCGCAGGCAACACACTGGCCTTCGACGACGACAACGACGCCCGCACGGACGAGGACGGACCGAACGACCTCAATGGTGACGGCGTCATCACAGTGATGCGCGTTCTCGACCCGATGGGTCCATACATGATCGACCCGGACGATCTGCGCCTCATGAAGCAGGCCGATGCCGCAGCTGGTGAGACCGGCACGCACGCCGTCTACTGGGAAGGGGTGGACGACGACGGCGATGGCTTCATCAATGAAGATGCGTCAGGTGGGGTCGACATCGATCGGTCCTTCCAGCACGACTACCCGTACTGGGAGCGCGACGCAGGACCGAACATGGTGAGCGAGCCTGAAGCGCGAGCGCTCATGGACTTCGTGCTTGAGGCCGGCAACATCGCGGCGATCGTGACGTTCGGGCACTCGGACAATTTGGTCACGGCGCCAGACAGCCGAGGCGAATTGGCTACGGGGATCTCGCTGGCGCTCGAGGACTTTGCGGCATCGTCGAACAACGACCTTTGGGACATCGGCAACTACCCGGTCCCACGTCAGCAGGGCGGCCTTCGGCTTCGTGGTGCGCAGCCCGGCGCGGACAACGATCCGTCGTCCGGTCGGCGTCCGTTGATGACGGTGAACAGCGCAGACCAGGAGTACTTCAAGGCAGTCTCGGAAGCGTACCGTGAGATCACTGGCGTGACGGAAGTCGCGCTGAACCGTGAGGCCCACGGCGCCTTTTTTCAGTACGGCTACTTCCACTTCGGTGTGCCGTCCTTCACAACGCCAGGGTGGGCGCTTCCTAGTGGAGAAGAAGACGCTGAAGATGACTCCGGTGACGCCCGGGTCTTGAATGCCTACGAAGCTGGCAGCCTCGATGCCTTCGTACCCTGGGCCGCATATGAGCACGCGGACCTCGGCTCGGTGGAGATCGGAGGGTTCCGGCCGGAGGTCATCACGAACCCGCCCGCGGGTGACCTCGCGGACCTCGGCATGAAGCACGGCGAGTTCATCGCGCACTTGTCCGGGATGCTTCCGCGTGTGCGGATTTCGAACACGGAGGTCGAAGCCCACGGCGGTGGTGTCTTCACGATCACGGCGGATGTGACGAATACGGGACGCTTCCCGTCTTCACTTCAGCACGGCGTGGTTTCGAGGTCGGTCGATCCGGTGACGGTTCAGATCCAGGTCGATCCCGACGCCATTCTTACAGGTGCGGCGAAGACTCATCGGATTCAGAAACTCGATGGTTCTGGAACGACCGAACGTGTCACCTGGGTCATCCAGGGTGCCGCAGGTTCGAGTGTTGAAATCAGGTTGCGGGCCCAGAAGGGTGGGTCCGACTCCGCCACCGTGACGTTGAGGTAGACCGATGAAGACGATTGAAATGAAACGGCTCGTCGGCGCGGTGATTGCGATGACTGCGGCGGCTCTGCTCACGACACCTGCGCTCGAAGCGCAGCAGCGAGGCTCGGACCCGGAACACCGGCTCGACCTCACTTGGGACCGATGGCTCGATCACGACGAGATCGGGGAGCGCATGCAACTCATGCAGCGAACCTGGCCCGAATTCCTCACGCTCGAGTCGATTGGCGAAAGCTACGGCGGGCGCGAGATGTGGCTCATGACCATCAACAACCCGCGGACCGGCGCCGAGTCGAGTAAGGCGGGGATGTTCATTGAGGCCAACGTGCACGGAAACGAGATCCAAGGTGCTGAGGTGGCGTTGTACACCATCTGGTACCTCATGGAGAACTACGACAGCATCGACGAGGTGAAACGACTCGTCGACGAGCGCGTCTTCCACATTCTCCCGACGGTCAATCCGGACGGGCGCGACTACTTCCTAGACGGTACGGGTTCAGGAGCCAGGACTGGGCACATCCCGGTCGACTCGGATGGCGATGGACTGACCGACGAGGATGGCCCGAACGACCTCAACGGCAACGGCGTGATCGAACAGATCCGCAAGTACGTGCCAGGCCAGGGGAGCTTCCGACTCGACCCGACCGACTCGCGGTTCATGCAGCCGGTGGGCCCAGGTGAAACGGGCGACTGGGAGCTTCTCGGGTCCGAGGGCATCGACGACGATGGCGACGGGCGGACGAATGAGGATCCGGTCGGTGGTTACGACCCGAACCGAAACTACGGTGCGGACTGGCAGCCTAATTACATCCAGGGCGGGAGCATGGATTACCCGTTCCGGCTGCCCGAAGCGCGTGCCATCAACGACTTCATGGTGGAACGGCCGAACATCGCGGGCTTCCAGTCGTTTCATAATTCGGGCGGCATGATTCTGCGGCCACCGGGATCTGCGTGGTATGGCGACTACCCGGCGTCGGACATCCGTGTCTACGACGAACTCGGGGAGACGGGCGAGCGCATGCTGCCGTATTACAACTACTATGTGATCTGGCGTGGGCTCTACACGGTCCACGGCGGCTCGATCGACTGGACGAACGACGGCCTCGGCATCGTTTCGTTTTCGAATGAGTTGTGGAACAGCGGGCAGTATTTCAACAGCCCGCTTCTCCAGGAACAGCAGCGCGATCAGAACAGCCCGATCTCGGGTCAAAGTTCACGCTTCTTCTTCGACGATCTCCTTGAGCACGGCGACGAGTACGTCGAGTGGGCACCGTTCGATCACCCGGAGTACGGGCAAGTCGAGATGGGTGGCTGGAAGAAACTTTCCGGTCGGGTGAACCCGCGCTTCATGAGCATGGAGCTCTTCCATCGCAACATGGCGTTCACACTCTATCACGCCGACATGATGCCCATGATGTCGATGGGTGAGACCTCCGTCGAGCGTGTCGGCGGCGACCTGTACAAGGTCCGGGTGGACATCACGAACGAGCGATTGATTCCGACGGTTACGGCAGAGGCGCGGGACAACCGGGTCGTGGCGCCGGATATCATCAACGTGTCCGGGGGTGTCGAGGTCGTGGCAGCGGGGTGGGTCGCGAGCAAGGTCCGCCCGGGTCCGACGCAGATGATCGACCAAAGCGATCTGAATCGGATCATGATCCGGAGTGGGGCGCCCGGACGTGTGACGCGCACGATCGAATACCTCGTGCGCGGCTCCGGGTCGATGACCGTCGAGTACGTGTCGCAGAAAGGTGGGACCGTGTCGACGTCACTGCAGGTACGCTGACGACCGATCGACGAATTGAATCACGGGGTGGGTGTCTTCGGATGCCCACCCCGTTTTTTTGCCGACGCGCTCGACCTTACGCACGACCCGTTTCATGTGATCTTCCCGCTTGCTGGGCCGCCGGCCCGCTCCAACGCATCCCGTCCTCAGTTTTTCGTAAATGGCTCTCATCAGCGCCCAAAACCTCCGTGTAGCTTTCGGGGGGCGTACACTCATGGAAGACGCCACGCTGCATATTGAGCGTGGTGAGCGGGTAGGCCTGTTGGGTCGCAACGGCGAAGGGAAGTCGACGCTGCTGAGCATCCTCGCGGGTGCTACTACGCCGGACGACGGAGTCGTCGTCTACGAATCCGGTCTGCGGGTCGCTCTGCTCGGCCAACAGATCGATGCCAATGAGAACGGGACGGTGGACGAGGTCATCCGGGCGGGGCTCCGGGGCGGGGAACACCACGATCATCCAGTCCAACGGCTTTGTTCACTTCTCGAACTGGACGGCGACAAGCCCTTCCAAGAGATCTCCGGCGGACAGAGGCGGCGTGCGCTCCTAGGCCGAGCGTTGGCCGCCGAGCCAGATGTGTTGCTGCTCGACGAGCCCACTAACCACCTGGACGTCGAGAGCATCGAATGGCTCGAGTCGTTTCTGATGCGATACCAGGGCAGCCTCCTTTTCGTCACCCACGACCGGGCGTTTCTGCAACGACTAGCGACCCGCATCGTCGAGTTGGATCGCGGCCGGCTCACCTCGTGGTCGTGCAACTACCCGACGTACCTCGAGCGCAAGGAAGAACTCCTCGCCAACGAGGACAAAGAGCGGGCGTTGTTCGACAAGGTGCTGGCCCGGGAGGAGGAGTGGATTCGCCAGGGCATCAAGGCTCGACGTACGCGTAACGAGGGGCGGGTTCGCGCGCTCAAGAAGCTGCGAAAAGAGCGGGCCGAGCGTCGGGAGCGAGCCGGCAAGGTGAACATGAGCATCCAGAGGGCGGAGCGATCCGGCTCGAAGGTCATCACAGTTGAAGGCGTCACCTTCGGTTACGACGATGAACTGCTCGTAGGAGGATTGAGCACCACGATCATGCGCGGTGACAAGATCGGTCTCATGGGCCCGAACGGGTGTGGGAAGACGACGCTTCTGAACCTCCTCCTGGGTAAACTCGAGCCCGACCAGGGCACGGTGAAGCACGGTGTCTCATTGGATGTGGCCTACTTCGACCAACACCGAGAGCAGCTCGATGAATCGGAGACGGTCGCAAACACGATTGGCGCTGGGAACGAGTTCGTCGTTTTAGATGGCGACCGGAAGCACGTCATGAGTTATTTGGCCGATTTCCTATTCTCGTCCGAACGGGCGAGAGAGCCCGTGCGAAATCTCTCTGGTGGTGAGCGCAATCGCCTCCTGTTGGCCCGACTCTTCACACAGCCGGCGAACGTCCTCGTGCTCGATGAGCCCACGAACGACCTGGACACGGAGACGCTGGAATTGCTCGAGGCGCGGCTTCTCGATTTTTCTGGGACCGTATTGGTGGTGAGTCACGACCGGACATTTCTAGACAATCTCTGTTCGTCTTCCCTCGTCTTCGAAGGCCTGGGCAAGGTGAAGGAGTACGTCGGCGGGTACTCGGACTGGAAGCGAACGGTGGCGCGCAGCGCAGCGCAGGCAACTGAACCGCCGCTCAATAAGCCGAAGAAGGGAGTCCCGGCGAGCGACGGAAATCGTACCGCCCCAGATAGGCACAAGAAGCTCTCCTACAAGGAGAAGAGGGAGTGGGAGATGCTCCCCGCTCGCATCGAAGCCATGGAGACCGAGCTCCGGGGGCTGCATGACCGCATGGCAGACCCGGTCTTCTTCCAGGGCTCCCAGGACGAAACTCGACCCGTTCTCGAGGGCTCCGCGCTACTGGCTCAAGAGATTGACGAAGCCTTCACGCGCTGGGCGGAGTTGGACGAGCGAAGCTGACGAATACCGGGACCTCCCGTCCGCCACTTGTCTCTGAGTCGGGTGGCTCCCACACTGCCCGCTCTCCCGGTGCCCTCACCGCTCCGGACCGCCACCCCGCGTCTAATCCCAGCGACTTTCATGAGCCAGTCACCTTCGATCATCTACACGTGGACCGATGAAGCCCCCGCACTAGCGACCCATGCTTTTCTTCCGGTCGTACGTGCGTTCGCTGCGGCCGCGGGGGTTCCGGTTGAGACCCGTGACATCTCGCTCGCCGGTAGGGTTTTGTCGGTGTTCCCCGACTCCCTCGAAGAGGGGCAGAGGATCCAGGACGACTTGGCGGAACTTGGCCAGCTGGTGGAGACCCGGAAGGCCAACATCATAAAGCTGCCGAACGTCAGTGCCTCGATCCCTCAGTTGAAAGCCTGTGTCGCGGAGCTTCAGGCGAAGGGATATGGGCTCCCTGACTATCCGGACGAGCCCTCTTCGGACGAAGAACGTGCCATCCAGGCACGTTACGATTCCGTGAAGGGCAGTGCGGTTAACCCTGTGCTGCGACAGGGGAATTCGGACCGCCGTGCCCCCAAGGCCGTGAAGGAGTTTGCGCGGGCGAATCCGCCGCGTATGCGGGCCTGGCCGCAGGTGTCGAAAACCCATGTGGCCACGATGAGCGAGGGCGACTTCTGCAAGAATGAGAAGTCCGTCACGCTATCGACCGCGACGACCGCACGCATCGAGCACGTGGCAGACGATGGGACCGTCACCGTCTTGATGCAGTCGCTTCCGTTGCTGGCAGGTGAGATCCTGGACGCCACGTTCATGAGCAAGGCGGCCCTCGTCGACTTCCTCCGGACAGAGATTGAGGACGCGAAAGAGCAGGGCGTGCTTTTTTCCCTGCACATGAAAGCGACCATGATGAAGGTCTCCGACCCCATCATCTTCGGGCATGCGGTTCGGGTCTTCTTCGAAGACGTTTTCGCGAAACACGGAGCCACCTTTGACGAGCTCGGAGTGGACGTGAACAACGGCTTCGGTGACGTGCTCGCGAAGATCGCGGAGCTACCGTCGGAGCAGCGATTCACGATCGAGGCCGACATCGCGGCGACCTACGATCTTCGCCCAGGCGTCGCGATGGTCGACTCGGACAAGGGCATCACGAATCTGCACGTGCCCAGCGATGTCATCATCGATGCGTCGATGCCTCCCATGATCCGCGACTCGGGCGGCATGTGGAACGCAGACGGACAGCTACAGGACGTAAAGGCCGTTATTCCGGATTCGAGCTACGCCGGCATCTACGACGGGATTATCCGGGACTGCCAGGCGAACGGGCAGCTCGATCCGTCTACCATGGGCAGTGTCCCGAACATCGGGCTCATGGCGCAGAAGGCCGAAGAGTATGGCTCGCACGACAAGACGTTCGAGATCGCATCGAGTGGAAGCGTTCGGGTCCTCGACGCTGAGGGCACTCTGTTGATCGAGCATGTGGTTGAGGAAGGTGATGTATGGCGTGCCTGCCAGACTAAGGACGAGCCCGTGCGGGACTGGGTGAAGCTGGCCGTAAATCGTGCCCGTGCCACCGGGGTCCCGGCGATCTTTTGGCTCGACGAGAATCGAGCGCACGATGCCGAGATCATCGCGAAGATCCATGTCTGCCTGCCGGATCACGACACCGAAGGCCTGGACATCCAGATCATGGCCCCCGTTGATGCGATGACGTTCTCGCTCGCGCGCATTCGTCGCGGCGAGGACACGAACTCAGTCACCGGGAACGTGCTTCGCGACTATCTGACGGACCTCTTCCCGATCCTAGAGATCGGGACAAGCGCCCGAATGCTGTCCATCGTTCCGCTCCTGAACGGTGGCGGTTTGTTCGAGACCGGGGCAGGTGGGTCCGCTCCGAAACACGTGCAGCAGTTCGAGGCTGAAGGACACCTCCGTTGGGACTCGCTTGGCGAGTATATGGCTTTAGCTGCCTCGCTCCAGCACCTGGGTGAGAACTTCGACAACGCGAGCGCGTTCGTTCTCGGTGACGCCCTGGATGCGGCAACTGCTGAGTATCTCAACAACGCCCGCTCACCTTCGCGGAAGGTGAAAGAACTCGATAACCGGGGCAGCACGTTCTACCTGACCATGTACTGGGCCCAGGCGCTTGCTGAACAGGCGAGGGACGGTGCGCTAGCGGAGCGCTTCGCCCCCGTGGCGTCGGCGCTTACCGCACAGGAGGCGACGATTGTCGCGGAGCTCAACGAGGCTCAGGGGCCCGCACAGGACGTTGGAGGGTACTATATGCCTGATGCTCAGCGAGCCGGGGCATCGCTCCGCCCTAGTGGGACGCTCAACGCGATCATTGAAGGACTTTAGAGGCCGAAAGGAGACTTCATGAAAGATCCGGCCCTTACGCTCGGAGTCGAAGAGGAATACCCGATCGTCCATCCGGCGACTGGCGAGCTCAAGTCCTACATCACACAGATTCTCGAAGACGGGCATATCTCTGTCGAAGGGGTTAAGCCGGAGCTTCACCAGTCCGTCGTTGAGGTCGATCGCTCCGTATGTCAGACGCCTGCCGAGATCAGAGGTGATCGTTACGGCGTCTGCGAAAGGTGGTGATCGACCGAGCTGCCAGGGATGGCCTGACAGTTCTTGCTGCGGGAACGCATCTGTTCTCGTCTTGGATGGATCAGGAAATCACCCCGCTCGAACGTTATCTCGGGGTGGAGCAGGACCTCCAAGATTTCGCCCGGAAGAACCTGATCTTCTGGATGCACGTTCACGTTGGTATCGAGGATCCGGAATTCCTGATCGATGACGTTCTGGACGACCTGGGCACCCGGGAAGGGGCTGAATACGTCTTCAAAATTCTGGAAGAAGGCACCAGTGCAGATCGGCAGCTTGCTACGTTTGAGCGTACCAGTGACCTGAAGACCGTTGTTGATCAGCTGGTGCTTGCGACAGCAGAGGGCATTGAAGCGTGATGGAACGAAGCCGCCTCTTTCGTGAAATAAGGGGCCTCCCCCCCACCAAACTCCAATAAGGCAAAGGCGAATCTCAATGCAGCTCCGTCACGTTGACGCCGATACGGCCGCCCACGTCACGCCTCTTCTCGCCATCGGAATCACGAAGCGAGCAGACGCTTCTTCGGGTATGCTTGCGCAACTCGATGCGGCACTCGGAGGCGCGATCACCGCCGCTGTCGAAGCGGGGGATCTGAAAGGGGGCGAGAAGGACGAGTTGCTCCTTTATGGTTCGCAAGATGTCGCGGCTCGGGTCGTCGTGCTGGGACTTGGGGACGCGGACGACGTGAATGGGGAATCCGTTCGACGGTTGGCCGGACGCGCCGTTCGAGTTGCTGAGCGGCTTGGCCTGAGTTCGCTGAGCATCTCTCTCGATGGTGTTTCTGGAATGTCGAAGGAAGTGGCGAGTCAATCGGCCGCTGAGGGGGCGTCTCTGGCCGCCTGGCGGTTCACCGAGCTCAAGGAAGAAGACCCGGACTGCACGGAAGTCACGGAAGTCGACGTCCTCGACGGTGATGCAGTCGCTGTCTCGGTCGGTGCGGCGATCGGAGCGGGTGAGAACTTCGCCCGCACCTTGCAGTCTCGACCCGGGAACGTCGCCACCCCGACCCACATCGCTGACGAGGCGGCGCGGATGTCGGCTGAGGCTGGCCTGAGCGTCACGGTCTTCGATGAGGCACGCCTGCTTCAGGAAGGCATGCACGCCATCCTCGAGGTCTCGAGGGGCTCTGCGGAAGAAGCCCGGCTTGTGGTCATGGAGCACCGAGGCGGCAACGAAGGTGACCCGCCGCTTGTGCTCGTCGGCAAGGGCCTCTCGTTCGATGCCGGAGGGATCTCCCTCAAGCCGCCGGGAGGCATGGAGGACATGAAGTTCGACATGTCCGGTGGAGCCGCCGTGATCGGGGCCATGCAGGCGATCGCCGCTCTAGGTGTCCAAGCGAACGTCATCGGGATCGTTCCATCGGCCGAGAATATGCCCTCAGGGACCGCGGTTAAGCCTGGCGACGTCATTAGCACGTTGGGTGGCAAGACCGTCGAGGTCATCAACACCGATGCGGAAGGCCGGCTCATTCTCGCGGACGCCCTGGCGTACGGCGCGAAGATGAACCCGGCGGCCATGGTGGATTGTGCCACGCTCACCGGAGCTGTGGTTATTGGACTCGGCCATCACGCCGCGGCCGTGATCGGGAACGACGATGAACTCATCGCGGAGATGATCGAGGCGGGCGAAGTCAGCGGCGAACGCTGCTGGCAGCTTCCGCTTTGGCCGGAATACAAGAAACAGCTCAAGAGTACGACCGCGGACATGATGAACGTAGGCGGACGTCCAGGTGGGTCCATTACCGCAGCGTGTTTCTTGTCCGAGTTCGTGGGCGATACCAAATGGGCCCATCTCGACATCGCTGGAACGGCTTACGGTGACGGGTCGGCACCTTACCTGAGAAAGGGCGGGTACGGGTTCCCGACTCGCCTCTTAGTCCAGTGGGTCAGGAGCCGCGCCGGGTGAATCGACTCGGTAATCGTGCAGTGACGCCCCGATTCTGGAAACGGATCGGGGCGTTCGTACGTTCCGGAATGCTCGCATTTCTGCTCTGTGTGGTGGGGCTCTCGCGGGTGTCTGCTCAGGTGACTCCCCCGGATAGCACAGGCCTGCCAGCGGATAGTGCCCAACTGCTCCTCGATTCGCTTCGTGCCGACTCCCTCGGCTTGGATTCTCTCGCTGTCGTCGCTGTGCCCGATTCGGTCTCTGCGGACACGATCTTCTACAACCTCCCCGACTTCTCGGACGGGATCCCGGAAGGCTGGGAGTCTGGGGTCTGGGACTGGGACCTCAGCGAAATCCACGCGTCCACCGCGAGCACGTTACCGGAGCTGATCGGTGAAGTCCCAGGGCTCATCGTCCTCCTAGGCGGCGACTACGGTTCGCCGGCGTCCGTCACAGCGTTCGGGGCGGGAGGTGGCGGTTATCGGGTCTTCCGCGACGGTTTCGAAGTCTATGCTCTCAAGGGAGGAGTGGTCGATCTCGCTCGGATCGGCCTGGCCGGCATCCGACGTGTTCGCGTCGAGCGTGGCCTCGCTGAGGTGCGCATCGAGATGTGGTCCCATGAATATCTGGAGGGTCTCCCCTATTCGCTCGTGGAAGCTGGTACGGGTGATTTGGCGACCAACATGTTCCGGGGGACGTACGCGGATCCCACCGCCATCGGTGGAAGTGTGGCTCTGGGGCTAGAACGTTTGGATACGCGGGGTCCGGGTGGAGACGAGTCTGGAGGTCGGACGGCCAGCTGGGTGCGATATCAGCTCCATCGTGGGGACGATGCCGGGTTGGCGATGGAGCTGCGACGCGTCGGGACAGATAGCGATCTCGACATCTTCCCTTCGTCCCAGACTCGAACTGACTGGACGATTCGAGGTCGTGCGCGGCTGGCCGAGGGTGTTGTCGGTGAGGCGTACACCGGCAAGTCGAGCCACCTCGTCAGAGACGAGCGGGACGTCTATGAGCGAGAAGGCGGGAGTCGCACGCAGAGAGGCGTCCGACTGGGGCTCGAACGGTCCGGTGCCTGGGCCCGAGGCGAGTATCGGTCGTTCGGAGGAGACGACGTTCTTACGAGCCGACTCGACGCGCAGGGCGGCTTCCACCGGGCGGGTGTTGGTGGCTTCGCCGCCGATCTCTCGAAGGCCTCGTGGGCTGGTGAGTCGACAGCGGCCAATCGCATACGGGCGTGGACGGAACCGATCGGTGGCGTGCTGTCTCTGTTCGCTTCCAAAGAATCCGGGACTTTTGGGTTCCGAACCCTTCCGCTCCTAGACGTCGACCCCGCGGTCGATTCGACTGCTGTATCTGCTGAGAGTGAGACCGCGGAACCGTTTGATCCTGGTCGCCTTTTCGGCGTTACGGACCGAACGGGGACCCGCTACGGCGCCACTGTGTCACTCCTGGGTGCTTCTGTTTCTGGAGCACGCCTAGAGGTGCAGGCCGACTCGTTTGCACCCATCGGGCTTGCCCCCAACACGAATGGCTTGTTCCTGGAGGGTGCCACGCGGAAGGGATGGGAGGCGTGGGCCAGCCTGCCAACACCCATGACGGGTCTTCGCCTGCAGGGATCGTTGCAGCAGTGGGAAGAGCCAGGGGCTTACGTGCCCGAGCAGATCTACCGGGGTTCGTTCGATTTCCATCGGGTGTACAAGGGTGGAAACTTGGAGTGGTGGTGGACACTCGGCGTGCGCGGTCACGATCCGATGATGCTCCCACTTCTAGGTGAGGAAGACGCGGAAGGCTTCGTGCCCCTCGAATCCGTCCCGTTCTACCAGAATTGGTACGCCCGCATGCAGGTTCGCATCGTGACCGTCCAGATATTCATCGCCTGGGACAATTTCTCGAGGCGGCCGGAGCTACAACATTATCCTGGGCGAGTGCTGCCGATTACACGGACGATGTACGGGATTCGTTGGACGATGTTCAATTGACCGCTTCGCCCGTCCTCCACGCGACACGACCCAGGCATTACCTTATCCGGCTCTGTGGAGGCCTGATATGATCCGGAGTATGACCGGTTACGGTGAAGCCGAGCGGGAATCGCCCGCAGGTCGATTGAGGCTGGAAGTGAAGACGGTGAATCACCGCTACTTCAACACCAGCATCAAGACGCCCCACGGCTTCGACAAGTTCGAGCGGGACATCACTGAAGCGCTGAAGCGGTACCTGTCACGAGGGCACATCAGTGCCTCGATGACACTTGACCGAGCGTCATCCGCGGATGAGTCAGCGCCCAAAGTCGACGTCGAGCGTGCCAAGCAGATTCAAGCGGCCCTTGAGCACATGTCAGCTGAGCTTGGTGTGCCAGGTGAGGTCGATCTGTCCCTCATGGCCCGCTTCAGTGAAGTCTTCCGTGCTCCTGAGCAGGACCGTACTGCCGGCGTCGAGCCCGAGGTCGTCCAACAGCTTGCGGAAGCTGCGGCATTGTCGGTCCAGTCGTTTCGCGAAGCGGAAGGGGAGCGGCTCGCTGCGGACCTCGAAGGTCGGATGGCCGCCATGAGCGACGCGCTCGACAAGATCGAAGAGAGGGCGCCACAGCGGCTGATTTCGGAGCGGGACCGTCTCCGAGAAGCTGTGAAGGAGTTGGCGGAACAGACCGAGGTAGACGAGGACCGTCTTGCGCGGGAAATCGCCTACTTGGCAGAGAAGTGGGATATCAACGAAGAACTGGTCCGCTTTCGCTCTCATATTGAGCTCTTTCGAGAAGCGCTCACAGGCGACGCCTCAGAGCCCGTCGGAAAACGACTGGGTTTCCTCATCCAAGAGATGCATCGGGAGGCCAACACCATCGGATCGAAGGCGAACGACGCGGAGATCTCGCAGGCGTCCGTAGCGCTTAAGCAAGAAGTGGAGCGCGTCCGCGAACAAGTGGAGAACGTCGAGTGAGTCGGGCAGCACCACTTGTTCTCGCTGCCCCGAGCGGAACGGGCAAGACCACCCTCGCAAGGCGGCTTGTCGACACGTCAGAGCGTTTCGTATTCTCGATTTCGGCGACGACTCGGCCGGCTCGTGAAGGAGAGACGAGCGGGGTGGATTACCACTTCGTCGACAGACCAGCGTTCGAAGCGATGATCGAAGACGGGGCCTTGGTCGAATGGGCCACCGTACACGGCCATCTGTACGGCACTCCGCGCTCAGAATTGGATGAAGCGGCCGCGCGAAGTGAGCACGTTGTGCTCGATATCGACGTGCAAGGCGCGCGTCAGATCCGAAACACCGTTGCCAACGCCAAGTTGATCTTCGTACTGCCGCCGTCCATCGAAATCATGATGGAACGGCTCAAGGGCCGAGGGACTGAGGACGATCAAGAGGTCGCTTGCCGACTACGTTCGGCGCTCGATGAGCTACAGGCTGTGCCCGAGTTCGACTACGTTGTCATCAACGACGATCTTGATTGCTGTGTAAAAGAGATCGAATCCATTGTTGCGGGACAGGACGGCGCTAAGGCCGCTTCGGTTCCGCTGGAGAATATCGAGGTCTTCCGGGCTGGTGTCGCTCGGGTCCTTGAGCAAGAGTATACACACGCAAACGGATGAGGAGTGGACAATGAGGGTTTTTACCCCCGATGAGGTGGCAGCCGGCAACGACAGCAAGTATCTCGGTGTGCTTGTGGCCGCCAAGTACGCACGTGAACTCAACACGCTTCCGGCTGACGCGATGCCGCTCGGCGAAGAAAAGAAGCTCACTACGCGTGCACTCGACGCGCTGACCTCCGGCCAGATCGAGTTCCGGCTCGTCAAGCGCCGTCTCAAGGATGACGTAGCGCTTTAAGGCGCTGACCGACTGAGACTCCGTGGCGAACCTCTCGCTGTCGCCTCGACGCCCCTGGCAGGATCGGCGCGTCGTTCTGGGTGTGACCGGCGGGATCGCTGCGTATAAGTCTATTCAAGTAGCGCGGGACCTCACGCGACTTGGGGCGACGGTAGACGTCGTCCTCACGTCTTCGGCCCAGAAATTTGTGGCACCGCTCAGCTTTGAGGGTGTCACGGGGCGCACGGCGCTGACCGATATGTTCTCTTCGGAAGGCGCCGCTTTGCATCTCAGGTTGGGACGGGATGCCGATGTGGTATGTGTTGCGCCGGCTACCGCGGATTTTTTGTCCCGTGCGGCTCATGGCAGGGCGGACGACCTGATATGTACGACGCTCCTCGCTACCCGGGCACCGGTAGTCATCGCTCCCGCCATGAACGACCGCATGTTCGCCCACCCCCAGGTACAGGCCAATATCGCCCATCTCCGGGATCACATTGGGTACCAGATCGTGGGGCCGGCTGAGGGAGCTCTGGCGGTAGGCGAAGGTGAGGGTCCGGGGCGGATGTTAGAGCCGTGGCAGATCGAAGAGCACATTGGCAGGGCGCTCACGAGTCCAGGGGCGTTGGACGGCCGTAGAGTGCTGATCACCGCAGGCCCCACCCGGGAGGCCATCGACCCGGTTCGTTACCTCGGGAATCGCTCCTCGGGACGTATGGGGTATGCCATCGCACAGGCGGCGTGGCGTCGAGGTGCTCAGGTCACGCTCGTTTCGGGGCCGAGTTCGTTGGAGCCCCCAGTGGGGGTGGACTTCGTGCCGGTCGAATCGGCGCTCCAAATGCACGACGCCGTCGACGGACTCATCGGAAGTAGCGACGTCAATGTTTTCGCAGCTGCAGTCTCTGATTTCCGCCCCGTTGATCCCAAGAACCGGAAGATGAAGCGGAGCGAGACCGGTAGTGACCTGAGCGTGGATCTCGTGGCCAATCCGGATATCACGGCCGACTCAAGCGCGTCGCGAAGAGTGGGCAGCTTCTCAGTCGGCTTCGCCCTTGAGACCGATGACCTGGTTGCCAACGCCAGGAAAAAACTCTCGGCGAAGAACTTGGATCTGTTGGTTGCTAACGACGCCACCGATCCTGGGGCTGGCTTCGAGGTAGCGACAAATCGAGTCACGATCTTGTCCACCGAGTCCGCTCCTGAGGCTCTGCCCCTGATGTCAAAGGAAGCGGTCGCTGAGGAGTTGTTGGACCGCATCGCTGCTCGTCTGAGCGAGGCACCTTGAGCGAGAAGCGGCCCCCGCTCGAAGAGGCGGCTCGCCTCCTTCGACAGCGCGTTGAGGTGGGCTCCGACTCGATCTACTTGGATGGACTGACGCGAGCTGAAGCCTTGAAGCTCGCTGCCGCGGCGCGGCGCGCTAGGAGGCGCCCGGGTGCGTCGCCACCGCCCCGAACGGCTCCTGCCGCCACTGCGAGTGAAGGCGTAGGAGGGCTTCCGGTGCTCCCGCCCAACTATGAGGAAGTGAGGGGGCAGGCTCTGGCCTGCACCCGCTGCAGGCTCTCCGACAGCCGTACTCAGGTGGTCTTTTCGGACGGCTCTCCGACAGCCCGTCTCATGGTGGTGGGGGAAGCCCCCGGAGCGAACGAGGACCAGACCGGGGTTCCCTTCGTGGGCGCAGCCGGAAAATTCCTCGACATGCTTCTCTCGACCGTCGATCTGTCGCGAGAGGACTCGGTGTATATCGCCAACGTTCTCAAGTGTCGTCCTCCTGGGAATCGGAATCCGATGCCTGACGAGATCGAGGCGTGTTCACCGTTCTTGAAAAAGCAGATCGAACTGGTGCAGCCGGAAGCGTTGCTCGCGGTCGGGACTTTTTCAGCTCAGCTCCTGACGGGGCAAGAGAAGACCCCTCTCGGCAAGATCCGTGGAGAGGTTCACAGCTACGAAGGGGTCCCGTTGGTGGTCACGTATCACCCCGCTGCGCTTCTCCGGAATCCCAAGTGGACGCGGTCCTTTTGGGACGATTTGCAGATGCTTCGCACTGTCATGGACGGCTCCCGCAGCGCTTAACAAGCGGGCTTGCTCCTAGCACTTGAGGCACCTTTATTCGCCCCGTGCGGCCTCTCGGGGTATCGGCTAGATTGCTTCCCCTTCGCGCCCCAACCCCGCCCTGATGGAAGCCTCGCCCAACCTCGGTCCCGCGCCCTTCGACCGTACTCCTCCGTTTTCAATGGAGGCAGAAACGGCCGTGCTCGGCGGTATGCTCATCGATCGCGATGCCGTAACGCGTGCCATTGAGTTTCTGAATGAGGGCATGTTTTACCGTGAGGCGAATCGTCGTCTGTACAGGGCGATGCTCCGACTCTTCGAGCGTGGTGACGTCATCGACGTCATTACGGTCTCCGAGGAACTCAAGAAGACCGGAGAGATGGAGGCCTCTGGAGGGTTCGACTATCTCGGTGCCCTCGTCGACGCAGTGCCGACTGCCGCGAATCTCGAGTACCACGCCAAGATCGTCAGAGACAAGGCACTCCTTCGTCGCCTTGTTGAGCACTCGACCCAGATCATTCGGGACGTGTACGACCAGGGCGAACGGGGCGTCGACGAGATCCTCGACATGGCGGAGGCGAAGATCTTCCAAGTCGCCGAGAGTCATAAGCGGGACGGCTTCGTCTGGATCAAGGAGATTCTCTGGCGGACTTTCGAGCACATCGAGAAGCTCCAAGAGTCGGACTCGGGCATCACCGGCGTACCCAGCGGTTTCGCCGACCTAGACCGCATGACGACTGGCCTCCAAAAGGGAGATCTGGTCATTGTTGCCGCGCGTCCCTCTATGGGAAAGACGTCCTGGGTTATGAACGTCGCGGCCAACGCCGCCATCTCACACACCATCCCTGTCGCGATTTTCTCGCTCGAAATGTCGTCTGAGCAGCTCGTTCAACGACTGCTGTGTGCTGAAGGTCGGATCGACGCCCAGAGACTTCGGCGAGGTCGTCTGTCTCAAGAGGAGCACCAGCGTCTCGCGGCGGCTGCGGGGCACCTCAACACGGCCCCTATTTGGATCGACGATCAGCCCGGTTGTAACGTGCTCGAAATCCGGGCGAAAGCGCGAAGGCTCCAGTCCGAGCTCCGTGCGGATAACAAAGAGCTGGGCATGATCGTGATCGACTATATGCAGCTGATGTCGGGAACGGGCCAATCAGAGAGTCGTGTCCAGGAGGTGTCTCAGATCTCCCGCGGACTAAAAGCGCTTGCGCGTGAAATCGATGTTCCGGTAGTGGCGCTGTCTCAGTTGAGTCGTGGTCCGGAGCAGCGCACGGACAAGCGGCCGATGCTCTCTGACCTTCGTGAGTCCGGTTCGATCGAGCAGGATGCCGATATCGTCATGTTCTTGTTCCGCCCCGAGTACTACGCTCCAGCGGAGCAACGAGAAGAACTTGAGGGGAAATCGGAGTTGATCATCAGCAAGCAGCGTAACGGACCGACGGGAGTGGTCGAACTCTTCTTCCAGAAGGCATACACTCGGTTCGATTCGGTCTCTCGAGACTCGTCGAGCGGGCCCGAAGGAGGAAACGACGGCCCGAGCTTCGGCCCATGACGCCGGTTGAATCCCTCAAGGTCGGCGTCGCGATTCCGGGTGCCGGCCGTGGTGAACGCATGGGTGGTGTTCGTAAGCCGTTTCTCGAGATCAACGGCGAGCCGGTGCTCGTTCACGCCCTCCGGCCGTTCCTGGCCGACCCAAGGGTCGTGGCGATCGTGGTTGCAGTGGCTCACGACGATGCCCAGTCGCCGCCGAAATGGCTCACCGAGATCGATCCACGTGTCCGGGTTGTGGCTGGTGGAGCGAGTCGCACCGAATCCGTCTCGTTGGCGATTGGGGCCCTCCCGGCCGATCTCGATGTGATCGCGGTGCATGACGCGGCGCGTCCCTTGGTGCGGTCCAAAGTTGTATCACAATGTCTCGACGTTGCTGGGACCGGAGTGGGGGCGGTGGCCGGATACCCAGCCGTGGACACGATCAAGAGTGTTGGCCAGGACGGGTTCATCTCTGACACGCCGGACCGCTCCGTGCTGTGGCATGCCCAGACCCCGCAGGCTTTTCCCGCAGGGGTGTTACGGAAGGCTTATGCGGCTCGATTCAGCGGAACGGATGATTCGTCGCTCGTTGAGCGAATTGGCGGATCCGTGCGGATGATCGACGGAGGTGCCGACAATCTCAAAGTCACGCGTCCAGTCGATATCGGGATCGCCGAGGCGGTTTTGTCGGCTCGTGCGGCTCGTGGCTGAGGCCTTACGACGGATCGACCTCCGTGTCGATCCTGACGCTGATCTGTCCCCTGTAGGCGAGCACCTGAAGCGGGGAGGTGTTGTCGCTTATCCCACGGAGACGGTGTACGGCCTTGGCTCACTTCCGTCGGAGCAGGGCATTCGGAACCTGCGAGATCTCAAGGGCCGGACGGACGAAAAACCCTTTATCTTGCTGGTGGAGTCCGCCGAGGCTGTTCAAGAACTCGATTGGACGGAGGAGGCACGGGAACTCGCCAGTGTGTTCTGGCCTGGCGCCGTCACGCTCGTCTTGAGTGATCCCCAAGGATTTTTCTCAGAGGGAGCGCACGGGACGGGTTCTTCGGTAGCAGTGCGGAGGAGCCCTCAGGCCGCTGTCGCTAGGCTGATTGCCGAGGTGGGTGGCCCGATTACTTCGACGAGCGCCAATATCGGCGGGAGCACGCCAGCCCGCTCAGGTAGCGAAGTGATGGAGCTTCTGAGGCGTTGTGGTCGGACCGATGTCATCGTCCTGGACGCAGGCACTCTTCCCGAATCGGCTCCATCGACCATCATTGATTGCACCACCCATCCCCCGACTGTGTTACGAGAGGGGTCCGTCCCGGTGGGTCGTCTTCGTTGTGCGATTCCGGAGATCCATGAGTAACACCGCTGACAAAATGGAGGCCCTGCGCCTCCTCTTCGTGTGCACCGGGAATACCTGTCGGAGTCCCATGGCGGAGGCTATCGCAAAGCGGGCCGCTACGTCTCGAGGATGGACGGACGTGGAGGTCCGGTCTGCTGGTGTGGCCGCCTATACTGGAGACATCGCATCCGGTGGTGCGGTCCGGGCTGCCAAAAAGAACGGCGTCGATATCAGCGGACATCAGGCGACCCCACTCACGCATGAAGTCGCAGCTTGGGCTGACCTTGTCCTCGTGATGTCTTCCGGTCACCTGATGCGCGTCGCGCAGCTCGGAGCAGGTGAGCATGCGTCTCTACTGACCGCGTTCGCGGCAGGAGCCGACGGTGTTGCGGGGAGCGGGACAGTACCGGACCCGATCGGCGGTAGCGACGACGAATACCTCTTTACCTTCTCGTTTCTTGAAGAACTCATTGAGCGCGTATTCGAGCGCATCGAGCCAGTGGTGGTTGAATGAGCGTATCAGCGTCGACTCGAGTCCTCACCCTACTGGGTGATCCTGTGGGGCATTCCAAGTCTCCCATTATCCAGAACGCAGCGTTCGCGGAAGCCGGAATGGACGGCGTCTACGTCGCTGTTCGCTGTGCGGTCGACGACCTGACTGGGTTGATGAAGGGTCTGTCGCGCGCAGGGGGTGGGGGCAATATCACCTTGCCACACAAGGAAAAGGCTGCAGCTGTTGTAGATATCGCGAGCCCAGCGGTACGGCGGACTGGTGCCTGCAACACGTTCTGGGGCGGGGAAGATGGTCGGGTCCATGGTGACAACACCGATGTCGACGGGTTTCGTGAAGCGCTGAAGGTGTTTGTCGAAGGATCTCCGACGGGAATCCGTGCATTGTTGCTCGGAGCGGGTGGCGCCGCTCGTGCCGCCCTCATGGGATTGCTGGAGGAGGGGGCGGATGAGGTCCTGATCTACAATCGGACTTCGGACCGCGCGCGCGCGGTCGCTCGGAGAATCGGTGGCCAAAAGGCGCGCGTGGTACCACTTATCGAGAAGTTGCGTGGCGAGAGTTTCGACCTCGTTGTGAACGCTACCCGGCTTGGGTTGGCTGCCGGAGACACCTCGCCTATGGACTTCGGACCGCTCTTGAGGGTGGGCGGTGCTATGGATCTCGTGTATGGGCAGAAAAAGACACCCTTCGTCCGTGCTGCAGAGGAGCATGGAATCCGCGCCGTCGATGGGGCTGAGATGCTGGTCCAGCAGGGGGCCGCCTCATTCGAACGGTGGTGGGGCAGTGATGCTCCCCTGAGCGTCATGCGCGAAGCTATGGAGCGGAGTCGCTTGGAGTGAGGACAGCGGAGTGGGCAGGTGATCTCATCGATCTGCTCCTCCCTGCTGGTTGTATCTCGTGTGGCGACTGGATTCCTGGCGGGAGGCGAGCCCCCATGGTTTGCGGTCGATGTGCATCCAGATTGAAACGGGCATCGTGGCCGCGATGCCCGCGGTGCCACTTTCCCCGCGCGACCGGCCGGCCGGATCAATCCGACTGCCGCGAATGCGAACAGTGGCCGGAAGCGCTGACCTTCGCCCGCTACGCCTATGTGCTTCACGGCCCCGTCTCCGATCTTGTGCACTCTCTCAAGTATGAGGGATGGGCGGAACTCGCGCCGACTATGGGAGACGCTCTCGCGCGAGTGTCCCTTCCAGAAATCGCTGCGCCCACTGTTGTGACGCCAATGCAGACCACTTCAGCGCGGGCCCGAACGAGAGGGTACAACCAAGCTGGACTGTTAGCCGGGCAGGTAGCGCAGCTCAAGCGATTGCCACTCGTTGAAGCGTTGCAGCGCTCGAGCGCTGCACGGTCGCAGACTTCGCTGCATCCGTCGGAGCGCCACGCGAACGTCCGGGGGGCCTTCAGTGTGCATCCCCCGGAACGCGAAGCCGTCCAGGGCGCCCATGTGCTGCTTGTCGATGACGTGCTCACGACCGGTGCCACGGCGAGTGCCGCTGCGTCCGAACTCACCGCTGCAGGCGCACGCGCAGTGACGACTCTCGCGTTCGCCCGGGCCCTACCGGCGGGGCTCCACTCCTCGCGGTAGATGTTACCTTTTGCGCCTAATATCGACCTTATCCCCAATCGAGATGTCAGGAGTCCCCCCATGGCAATCCGGGTAGCTATCAACGGGTTCGGCAGGATCGGCCGGAACGTTCTTCGCAGTGCCAAGCAGTCTGGTCGTACCGACGTCGATGTCGTCGCTGTCAACGATCTCACGAATGCCAAGACACTGGCCCATCTCCTGAAGTACGATTCCGTGCATGGGTCCTACCCAGGGACGGTCGAACTCTCGGACGGTGGGATGGTGGTCGACGGGGACGAGATCAAGGTCCTCAGCGAGCGGGATCCGGCCACATTGCCCTGGGCCGAGCTCGGCGTCGACATTGTCATTGAAGCGACGGGCTTCTTCAGTGACCGCGATGGCGCTGCGAAACACCTGGAAGCGGGAGCGAAGAAGGTCATCATCTCCGCTCCGGGGAAAAACGAGGATGTCACCATCGTGCTCGGCGTGAACCAAGACGTGTACGACGCGGAGAATCACCATGTGATCTCGAACGCGAGTTGCACGACGAACTGTCTCGCTCCCGTGGTCAAAGTCCTAAGTGAGGTGTTTGGCTTCCGGCATGGCTTGATGACCACCATCCACGCGTATACGAACGATCAGAGCATCCTGGATCTGCCGCACTCTGACCTTCGGCGCGCGCGCGCGGCCGGCATGTCCATGATTCCGACGACGACCGGAGCAGCAAAGGCGACGGGTCTCGTTCTCCCTGAGGTCGCCGGCCGTATCGATGGGATGTCCATCCGCGTCCCGACGCCGGACGTCTCGCTGGTGGACCTGGTCGCAGAGGTCGAGAAGGACACCACAATTGAGGAGGTCAATGCAGCCATGGTGGCCGCTGCGGACGGACCGCTGAAGGGGATCCTCGCTGTATCTCACGAGCCCCTCGTCTCCATCGACTACACGGGCGATCCGCACAGCTCCACAGTCGACGCGCTTTCGACGTCTGTGATGAACGGTCGCATGGTGAAGATCCTCTCGTGGTACGACAACGAATGGGGTTATTCGAATCGTGTCGTGGACCTCGTGAAGTACATCGGAGACCGCCTTCCTGGAGCGGCTGACGCCTAGGTCGACGGAGGCCTTCGTGATGGCACCGAGAAGGTAGGTAGGCCAAAACATTCGCGCCTCGTTCGTACTAGGGGTGTAAGGCGAATGGATACGTCCGCGTATCCCATGGTGATGCAAACACAAACGAAAGGTTTCCGACCCAGGGATCCGCACCGCGCCGGCGGGCTCGCCCGGGAAGTTCCCTCAGGATGTTTCGGAGTGGTTTCGCGAGCACCAAACTGCGGTCTTCCGGTATGTACGATTCCGCGTAGCCACGCGTGAGGCCCCTGACGACGTAACGTCCTCGGTTTTCAAGAAGGCGTTGCCGTCGTTCGACCGGTATAACGAAGAGCGAGCTTCACCGAGGACGTGGCTCCTCAGGATCGCTCGAAGCGCGGTCACCGATCACCTACGGGCGCTCAAGCGTCGCGGCTCGTTGCACGTTTCACTGGACCGGATCCCGGATTTGGTCCCGAACGTGCCCTCTGCGGAGGAACGGGTGATCAGGCAGGAGAGGATCCAACGGCTACTCAATGGAAGTCAGGAACTCCGTTCGGGGATGCATGCAGCGACTCGGCTGAAGTCTGGGTCCGATACGTCTCGCGGGAGAAGAGAAGGGGTTCCGTGAGAAGTGGGAGCGCCGTCCTGACGCTGCGGGTTCGATTCGCGAATTCTTGACCGGAGCATTGACCGACGTTTCGCCGGGCCGACACATGCTCAGGATTGTCATTGACGTCCATTAAATCGGTGTCGTCGTGGTCTCTGAACGTGATCTGGATCGACGGGAAGAGCTTTAGACGAAGCGACGTTCGCGTAGTGATTTCGACGAGGGCTCGGGGCGTACCGCCGCGGGCTCTCCTTCGATAGCTTCGCCGGATGAAGACGACAATCACCGACCTCGACCCTGCTGCATTGTCAGGGCGCAACGTGCTCGTCCGCTCGGATCTCAACGTCCCCATGGAGTCCGGGGCGATCGCGGACGATCAGCGTATCCAAGCCTCGCTCCCCACGCTCCAGCTGCTTCGTGACGCGGGAGCCAGGATCGTGGTGTTGTCCCACTTGGGAAGGCCCAAGGGAGTCCCGAACCCGGAGTTCTCGCTTGCAGTTGTCTCGGAGCGGTTGTCGGAGCTGCTCAAAACACCGGTTCACTTCGTGTCTGATCCGATCGGCGAGGGCGGGGAATCGATTGTGGACGAGCTCAGAGCTGGAGAGGTCGCTCTGCTTGAGAACACCCGCTTCTTCCCGGGTGACACGGCGAATGAGGCAGAGTTGGCCACCAGATGGGCAGGACTAGGCGACCTCTTCGTGAATGATGCGTTCGGTGCCGCGCATCGTGCTCACGCCTCGACCGCCGGACTCGCCAGCAAGGTCCGGGCGAGGGGCGGTATCGCCGTCGCGGGGTTGCTGATGGCCAAGGAACTCCGCTTCCTCGGGGAGGCTCTCAGGAATCCGGAGCGGCCGTTCGTGGCCATTCTCGGAGGCGCAAAGATCTCAGGTAAAATCGACGTTGTGTCGGCGCTTCTGCCGAAGGTCGATCATCTTCTGATCGGTGGCGCGATGGCCAACACGTTCTTTCGAGCGCTTGGGCACGATACCGGTGGGTCGCTGGTCGAGCCGGACCGCATCGATATGGCACGGGAACTCATTGAGCGAGCCGGAGAGAAGTTGGTGCTGCCGGTAGATGCGGTGGTTACAGATCGAATCGAAAAGGGTGCCGCGACTCGAGTCGTTACCTTGGACGCCGTCGCGGACGGTGACATCATCATTGATGTTGGTCCGGAGACCGTAGCGTTGTTCACGGGACTCATTGGGAGTGCGCAGACGGTCGTCTGGAACGGCCCGATGGGGGTCTTCGAGATCCCAGCCTTCGCGCGGGGCACGATCCAGGTAGCGAAGGCCTTGGCAGACGTGTGCGACCGGGGTGCGATAGGTATCACTGGAGGAGGGGACTCTGCCGCCGCTGCGGAAGAAGCAGGAGTGGCCCATCGTCTCACCCACGTTTCGACCGGCGGTGGTGCGTCTTTGGAGTTGTTGGCTGGGCGCGCGCTGCCGGGCGTAGAATCGCTGAATGACAAGGACGATGTCGAATGGCCGTAATCGCTGGAAATTGGAAAATGCACATGACGCCGCGGGAGACCGAGGCTTTCTTTACCGCCCTCGACTTGACCGAGGTCGTGGCCCACAACGAATTCATCATCTTCCCGCCGGTGGCCTCCTTGGCTGTTGCCGCAGCGTGCGGGGCCCGCGACCCGAGGATCCAACTGGGCATCCAGAACATGCACTGGGAGGAACAGGGCGCGTTTACGGGGGAGACATCGGGACAGATCGCGGTTGAGGCCGGCGCGAGCTTCGCACTCATCGGCCATTCCGAGCGGAGACACGTGTTCGGTGAGACCGACGCTCAGGTCGCGCTTAAGGTGGTTGCCGCGAGGCGCGATGGATTGATTCCGGTCATCTGCGTAGGAGAGACGCTTGAAGAGCGCAGAGCCGGGCGGGTAGATGAGGTGATTCTGCGGCAGCTAGCTGCCGCAGTGCAGGCGCTCAAGGGAGGTGAAGGGCGCTTTCTGGTCGCGTATGAGCCCGTGTGGGCGATCGGTACTGGCGAAACGGCGACCCCGGAAGACGCCGCAGCGGCTCATGCGACACTGCGGGCGGAACTGGAAAGCACCATTGGCATCGCTGCGGCTCTGCGCACTCCGCTGCTCTACGGAGGCTCTGTTAACGCCGCCAATGCTGCAGATCTGTTGGCGGCCGCTGAGGTCGATGGGGTTCTCGTCGGGGGTGCCAGCTTGGATGCCATGTCGTTCACGGGAATCGCTGCTGCGGGCGCTGGATAAGCCCCGTTGACACTCTAGGAAGGCTCATCGACGTTTAGCGTCTCACTTTGACGGGAAAATTCAGTCAGATGTACGGATTCTTGCTCGCCGCCCTCGTTCTGGACGGCATCTTCATGACGGTCGTGATCCTGCTCCAGTCGGGTAAAGGCGGAGGCCTCGCAGCTGTAGGCGGTGGTGGTGGTGGTGCCGGGATGACCGAGGGTGTCCTCGGTGGTCGCCAGGCTGCCACGGTGCTTACGCGTTCCACCTGGATCGCGGGGGCGATCTTTATGGTGCTCGCACTCGTGCTGTCGATCATGTCGTCTCGCGCCCAGGCGCCGACGTCTGTCATTCAGGTGACAGCTCCTGCATCCGCTCCGGCTCCTGTCCTTCCCGGACTCGGTGACCAGCCTGTGGGTGATCCAGCCGCTACAGATCCCGGAAACGCCGGCAACTAACGGCCGCCCGGCCCGGACGAACTCTTCGACCCCGTGAGCCGTGTCTGAATCCTTCCCCGTCGGGCTCGACCGAAATGGTCTGCTCGCTCTGTATCGCGCCCTAAGACTCACGCGCGCCGCAGAAGAACGCCTTGAAATCCTGCAGAAGCAGGGCCACGTGACTGGCGGACTTTACCGTTCGCTTGGTCAGGAAGCCGGATCTGTTGGTGCGGCATACGCCCTGTCGCGACGGGACGACGGGACAGGCGACTTTCTAGCGCAAACAGTTCGAGCCGCCGGTGCGCTCTTCCTGTTCGGTGGTGAACTCGTTGATTTTTTCCGGCAATACATGGCACGCGCCACGAGCCCGACCAAGGGGCGCGAGGCGAACGTACACTGGGTCGACTATGCGAAGGGCTTCGTGGGCCCCGTGTCTCCCCTCGGCACGATGCTCGAGGTCATGGCCGGAATCACGCTCTCGTTCAAGCTACGGGGGGAACAACGCGTCGGAATGGTCTTCTACGGCGACGGTGCTTCCTCAACCGGGGCCTGGCATGAGGGATTGAACTTCGCAGCGGTTCAGCGGTGTCCTCTGATTCTCATGGTCGAGGCGAACCAGTTTGCGTTCTCCTCTCCAACCTCGACGAACACCCGGGTTGAGAGCTTCGTCGAAAAGGCTCCTGGGTACGGAATCGGGGCCGAATCAGTCGACGGGACCGATGTCATCGCAGTGTATGAAGCTGTCTCTCGGTCCGCCGAGCGCGCGCGAGCCGGAGAGGGCACGCAGATGGTGGAACTCCGGTACTTCCGTCGCTTGGGGCACGCGCAGCACGATAGCCAAGAGTATGTGGACCCGGCTTTGATTTCTGAGTGGGCGAAGAAGGACCCGATCGATTGCTTCCAGGCACGCATACTCGAGAACGGTTGGGCTGCCGCAGACGAGCTCGACGCGATTCGCGTCGAGGTTGAAGCGGCCTGTCAGGCAGCAGCTGAGCAGGCGATCGGCGAGCCCCTTCCGGAAGGACCCGACGCCGTCGATGATGTCTATACGGATGTTGTGACCCCACACCCCTGGACTCGGAGCGCGAGCTCCGACTCCAGGCTCGCTTGAGGAGCCGCATGGACCAGTCTGTACCCGAGCACTTGCTGAAGACCCGACGACGTGAGCCTGTGACGATGCTCGAGGCCCTGAGCGAGGGGATCTTCGAGGAGATGGTGCGGGACGACCAAGTGTTTCTCATGGGTGAGGACATCGGGGCGTATGGGGGGGCCTTCAAGGTGACCCGTGGCTTCCTGGATCATTTTGGTGAACAACGTGTGATTGATACGCCGATTGCCGAGGGTGGCTTTACGGGAGCAGCTGCGGGCGCAGCGCACATGGGTCTGAGGCCCGTGGTGGAGATCCAGTTCATGGATTTCATCTCGCCGGCCTACGACGTGATCACCAATTACATCGCGACATCGCTTTACCGAGGAGCGGGGCCGATGCCACTCGTGATCCGGGGGCCGGTCGGCGGCGGGAATCGTGGCGGCCCGTTCCATTCGCAGAATGTGGAAATGGCGTTCTTTCATACGCCGGGTCTCAAGATCGTGTACCCCAGTACGGCGTATGACGCGAAGGGACTCATCAAGTCCGCGATACGCGACGACAATCCGGTCCTCTTCGAGGAGCATAAGGGTCTCTACCGGGCCCCCGCGCTGCGGGAAGTGCTCCCTGATGAAGACTACGTTGTGCCGCTGGGGAAGGCGCGTACCGTCCGTGAGGGGAAGGATCTAACGATCGTGACCTACGGAGCGATGGTCCACAAATCAGTCGAAGCCGCCGAGACTCTTTCGGATGAAGGGGTCAGCGTAGAGGTCATCGACCTGCGGACGCTCCTCCCGATGGACGAAGAGGCGATTATCGACTCCGTGAAGCGCACAGGTAAGCTCCTCGTTGTACACGAGGACACGCGCACCGGTGGGATCGCGGGTGAGATCGCGATGCGCGTCAGCGAGCAGGCGTTCGAATGGTTGGACGGGCCCATGCTAAGGGTGACCGCGATCGATGCTCCTGTACCGTATTCGGGCTCGCTGGAAGACTACTTCTTGCCCCAGACCGACGATGTTCTCAAGGCAGCCCGTTATCTTGCTGGCTACTAGGGCTGCCGCGAGGTTTCCCGTTGCGCCATGAGAACTGGCACATAGCAGATAACGATCAAAGTGGAGTGACCGAGCGTGGCTCGTATTGAAGTTCCGATGCCCCAGATGGGCGAGTCCATTGCCGAGGGCACAGTTTCTCAGTGGATGAAACAAGTCGGCGACGCCGTCGAACGTGACGAGCCGATCTTGGAGATCTCGACCGACAAGGTTGATGCAGAGATCCCGGCGCCTTCGTCCGGCACCCTCGTTGAGATTGTTGTCCCGGAAGGCGAGACCGTCGAAGTCGGCACGATCGTCGCCTACATCGAGACCGAGGCTGGCGCGGCCGTCGCCGCACCTGCGGCTGCTGCTGCGGATGCCCCCGCGGCCGAAGCACCTGCAGCACGGACTGCGCCTCCAGTAGCAGCTCCTGTGGTCGAGACCCCTGCGGCAAGCGGTGGCGATCAGAGCGCTGAAGAGCGCCTCAGGACTCGATCCACTCCCGTCGTGCGGAAGATCGCCGAAGAGCATGGGATCGACATCGTGAGTGTGTCTGGGTCAGGCCACGCGGGCCGCGTGACCAAGCAAGATATTCTGGACTTCATCGAGTCAGGGGCTTCCGCGCCTCCTGCGGTTCCCGCGGCTCCTGCGCCTGCGGCGCCAGCCGCACCCGTGGCTCCCTCGGCTGCGCCGTCTGACCTGTGGAAGCAGTTCTACGGGGAGGTAAAGCACCCGGAGTACCCAGTGCGCGCGGCGGACCGGGTCGAAGGCATGGACCGCATGCGCCGCCTCACGGCAGAGCACATGGTTCTCGCCAAGCGGGTGACCCCGCATGTGCATTCGTTCATCGAGATCGACTTCTCTTCGATCGATCGCATCAGGGCTGCCAACAAGGCACGCTGGGCAGCTCAGGGTGCAAGAGTCAGCTACACTGCATTCGTGGCTTGGGCTGTTTCTCGTGTCCTGCGCGAATTCCCGATGGTCAACTCGGCTGTGTCCGGAAACAACGTGATCTTCCGGGGCAACGTGAACCTCGGCATGGCCGTCGACTTGAATCCCGGCCTGATCGTTCCGGTTGTCCACGACGCGGACCACCTTGGACTCATCGGAGTCGGCAACAAGATCGTGGACGTGGCAACGCGTGCACGTGACAAGAAGCTCATGCCTGATGAAATCCAGGGGGCCACCTTCACGATTACCAACCCAGGTGTCCTAGGCACCCTGGTTGGATTGCCGGTGATTCCTAAGGGCACCTCCGCGATTCTGGGCACAGGTGCGATCGAAAAGAAGGTCGTCGTTGTGACCGATCCAGAGACGGGCGCCGATGTGATGGCGATTCGTAAGCGGTCGCTTTTCTCGCTGGGTTACGATCACCGAATCGTGGACGGCGCCGACGCTGCCCGCTTCCTGGCAGCGTTGAAGGTGATGCTCGAGGATTTCCCAGAGGACGCGTGATCTCGGGAAGGTGAGGCCGCTCGACGTTAGGCGCCTCGGTGTCGTGTCCTATGCGGACGGGCTCGACCTCCAAGCTGAATTGGTGGTCGCCCGTCGAGCGGGCGATATCCCAGATACGCTTCTTCTTCTCGAGCATCCACACGTCATCACGCTCGGCTCTGGGTCACGACATGAGCACGTCCTGGCGGATGCTGACGAGCGCGCGGCGCGGGGAATCGAGCTGTTCGAGACGGGCAGGGGTGGAGATGTGACCTATCATGGGCCTGGCCAGCTCGTGGCGTATCCCGTTTTGGACCTCAAGCCAGACCGGAAGGACCTTCATCGCTACCTGCGCGACCTGGAGTCGATGCTGATCCGTGTAGCGGGTGCGTTCACTATCGACGCCCTGCGAAGTGAAGGTCTGACCGGTGTGTGGACCGACGTCGGCAAACTCGCTGCGATCGGTGTGCGTGTGTCTTCAGGATGGATCACGTCCCACGGTGTGGCGCTCAACGTCTCGACGGACTTGGACTACTTCCAGACCATCGTGCCCTGTGGGATCGCGGATCGTGAGGTAACCTCGCTGGAGCGTGAGTTGGGGCGTTCAGTGCCGATGGATGAGGCCTCGGAAGCACTCGTAGAGGCGTTCTGTGGCGTGTTCGAACGAGAGGCTATTGTGGCCTAGCCAACAACATTGACGCTCGTGTCACGCACCGGGACCTCGGGTACCGCGGGCTAGCCCACCGGGTACCGATCCGCCGGAGCCTGAAACTCCATGTACTCCATGAAGAGGCCTTTCTTTTCGCGCCGGCCGTCGAGCCATTCTTGAAAGCCGGATGCGACCAATCCACCGGAATCGGACTGATCCTTCGCGGCGGTGGTAGCCAGGAAATCCACGTATTCGTTCTCAGGGTGTCCGTCGTGGCCTCGTACCCAGCGGGCGCGGACGTCGTGATGCTGAATCGCCTGGTCTAGGATTTTCCACAGATCGAGGTTCTCGATGGGGCCGGCCTTTCTTTTCCATCCACGGGCCTTCCAGCCGGGCATCCACTCCATCATGCCTTTCACCAGATACTGGCTGTCTGACACGAAGTGAACGATGCACCTCTTTTTGAGCATCCGGAGCGAGTCGATCGCGCTCCTAAGGGCCATCCGGTTGTTCGTCGTGTCGGGCTCGGAAAGCCAGTAGTCACGTCGTTCCCACACGCCGTCCTTGAAGACCTCGACCATCCCGCCAGCACCGCCCGGTTTGGCGGTCTTCAGGTTCTGGTTACCGAGGCAGGATTCGTCCGCATGGATGTAGACGGGGACGGGGCTCATTCGGGGCTCCTAAGGACTCGTTAGCGGCTCAAGCTAACCCAGCCAACATCGTGTTGGGAGACCGCCGAATCAAACGCTTGACCCCCGCACCCGCATGGGTAGCTTCCAGACGAATTAATCCCGCCGGATCACACCGGAGAGGCACCCCTGGACAGAACGGCCTACCTACTGCTTGAAGACGGACGTCGCTTCGACGGTGACTTCTTCGGCGCTCATGAAGTCGCGCTCGGTGAGGTCGTGTTCAATACGTGCATGACCGGGTACCAAGAGGTGCTCACCGATCCGTCCTACACGGGCCAGCTGGTGACGATGACGTACCCGCTCATCGGCAACTACGGTGCGAACTCTGAGGACTGTGAATCCCCGACGCCGCGGGTGGCGGGCTTCATCGTCCGCGAGGCTTCCCGATTCGACTCCAATTGGCGCTCCGATATCGGCTTCGAAGCCTATCTCCGAGAGAACGGAATCACGGGGATCTCGGACTTGGACACGCGCGCGCTCACGCGGCACATCCGTTCCAAGGGCGCCATGCGTGGGGCGATCGCTCCAGCGGGGATGCCGGAAGCCGAAGTGCTCGAAAAGGTCCACGAGCATCCGCTCATGGAGGGACTCGATTTGGCTTGCGGTGTCTCCACGGATGTCGCGTACGAGGTGCCGGCTGTGGGCGAGGAACGCTTCCATGTGCTGGCGTACGATTTCGGAGTGAAGGCCCACTCGCCCAAGCTCCTCGCCGAGCGGGGCTGCCGCGTTACGGTGATCCCTGCGGACACGCCTGCGGAAGAGATCCTTGCTGATCCGCCCGACGGAATGTTTGTCTCGAACGGACCCGGCGACCCGGCCGCAGTTGCAAAGGCTGAGGCGGCGATCCTCGGCTTGGCGAATGCCGACGTCCCGGTGTTCGGCATCTGCCTGGGGCATCAGCTCATCTGTCGCGCCTTTGGTGCAAACACGTTCAAGCTGCCCTTCGGGCACCATGGTGGGAACCACCCGGTGCGTAGTCTCGACCGCGGCATGGTCGAGATCACGTCACAAAACCACGGCTTCGCGGTCGAGGTAGGGGATGACGGCGAAATCCCCGGTGCCCCCGACCTGAGACTCACGCACGTGAACCTGTACGACGGCACGGTCGAAGGCGTAGAACACCGCGCGCTGCCAGTCCTCTCGGTGCAGTACCATCCGGAGGCCGCGCCCGGCCCGCACGACAGTCGTTATCTCTTCGATAGTTTCTTGGCGCTCATGGAAGAGAGGCGTGTTGTACGCGCCGAATCGCCGACCGGTTAAGTCTGTCTCCCACAACGACTCTGACAACCTTGCGGCCTCAAAGGGGGCTCGTTACCCTGCCTCCTCCCCAGCCTAGAACGGCGGATCCACGGCCACCTGAGGAAGCTCCTTTGGAGGAAGTATGACGAAGGCAGACTTGGTCGAGCAGGTGGCCGAAGCCATCGGTCCGGGTGTCACCAAGAAGGACTGCGCGCTCGTCGTAGACGGATTTCTAAACGCCGTGAAGCTGGCGATGACGAAAGGCGAGAATATCGAGATCCGGGGTTTCGGGACCTTCAAGGTTCGCAAACGGAAGACGAGAGTCGCGCGGAATCCGCGCACGGGCGACCCGGTCGAGGTCCCCTCCCGTTCCGTGCCTGTGTTCAAGCCATCGAAGCATCTGCGCGCTCGCGTCGCCAAGCTCGACGACCTCTAGCGAATGGAGCCGTTCGGCTCCGTTTAACGTTTCTCGCCTTGTGTGCATCTGACGTTCAGTGAGCGAACTCGAACCGATGGATGGCGGACCTTCCGATGAGGAACTGGTCGAACGAGCTCGAGCGGGTGACGAAGCCGCGCTCGGCAAGTTGGTGGAGCGACATCACCCAGCTGCGTTCAGGGTGGCAGTCTCGATGCTTAGAGACGACGATGCCGCACAGGACGTGGTTCAGGATGCCTTCATCAAGGCGTTCCGTGCGCTCCCCGGATTCCGGGGCGACGCCGCCTTTCGGACTTGGATTCTCACGATTACCGCGAACGAAGCGCGAGGTGCGTTTCGTAAGCGAGGTCGACGAAAGGAATCGAATCTGGACGATGTCGGTCCCGTCCCTACGGACGAGAAGGGGCTCGACGAGCAAGTCGTGCTCGCCCAAGAGGCGGCGCGTGCCCGAAGCCTGTTGGAAGAACTACCGGAGAAGCAAAAACTCTCCGTTTCGTTACGAATAGAGGAAGGTTTGAGTTTTAGAGAGATCGGTGAGATCATCGGATCCAGCGAAGGAGCCGCACGAGTGAACTACTTTCATGGTATCCGGCGGCTGAGGGAGTTGATGGAATGAGCGTACCCGAGTGTGAAATCGTGCGGGAGCAAATCCCGTTACACATGAGCGAACAGCTCACGCCCGAAGAGGTCACGGGGCTCGAGCTTCACGTGAGTACGTGTACTGCGTGCGAGGCGGAGTTGGGTCTCGCCGGGGTGTTGTTCGCGACGCGCCCTGTGCCGCCGGCCGGCCTATCGGGCAGGATTCAGGATGCAGTCCGCTACGACAAGCGCTCCGTCCGCCGACCGTGGTGGGGACTCACCGCGGCAGCCGTGGCTGCGTTGGCACTCGGTATCGGCTTCGCGGGAGACGATCCTTCCTTCACGGATCCGATTGTGCCGGAGTATGCATACGAAATGGAAGAGCAGGGGCTCTGGTTGGCCGACGATGGTCTCGTTGCGGGTGCGCCGTCACTCGAGGAATTGACGGACGAAGCTCTCGCACAGTTGCTTGAAGAATTGAGCGTGGGAAGCGCGGGAGGAGCGGCATGATTCGACGGTTGATGGTGTTCGCCACCACGGTGTTTTGCGTGCTTGTTGCTACTCCGCTCGAAGCCCAGCGTGGGCCTCCGATGGGGCGCCGGGGTCAGGACCAGAGTGAGCGACAAAGTGGGGAACGCGCACAGCTCGAGCGTCGGGTTCGGGCCCAGATGGGTGAGATGATAAAACGCCGGCTTGGGCTCACCGAGGAGGAGCATGCGAGTCTCGGCGAAATTGCCGAGGAGTTCATGCCCCTGCGCCGTAGGCTCGCCCGTGATGAGCAGGCGGTTCGACTGAAGGTCGAAGCGCTCGCCTTGGAGGCGCCCACGAACGACGCCGAGGCGTCTGAGTTGTTGGCGCGATTGGTGGATCTGAGAAGGCAGGACGCCGAGCTGTTCGTGCAGGAACAAGATCGGATGCTTGAGGTGCTGACTCCCCTCCAGGTGCTCCAGATCCATGTGTTACGGGAAGAACTAGGTGAGCGGATCCGGAGGTTGCGCGGCGGTCGGGGGAACCCTGGCGGCAACGGGACGCCAGGACGCCACCAGCTCGGCGACGATGTTTCGGAACGTTGACCTAACGGATGGGGTCTCTCAAGCTCACCCCGTCCTGAAGCACATTCCCCAACGGTCATGACCCTTCCTGTCCGCACGTTGTTTTTTGCTGCGTATCGAGATCGACTCGGGATCGCTGAGCTTGAGGTCGACCTTTTGGCTGGTGCCACCGTGGCGGACCTTGTGGCGGAGTTGAGGGGGCGCGGTGCTCCGTTCGATATTCTCCCTGAGAGCCCAGCGGTCGCAGTGAACCACACCTACGCGTTTCTCGATGAAGAACTCGCGGCGGGTGATGAGGTCGCGTTCATCCCACCGGTCGCGGGCGGCTGATGGTATTCGCTTCGGTATGCACGGACCTGATCGACACGAATGAGGTCCTCACCCGAATCGGTTCCGATCAAGATGGAGCGACTCTGTTATTCCTAGGGGTTGTCCGGGACCATGCGGATGGACGGCCGGTTTCGGGTATGCGTTACGATGCGTATGAGGAGATGGCGACGCCGGTACTTCTCGGAATCGCCCAGGAGGCTGCTGACCGAACGGGCTCGGATCGGATCGCTGTAGTGCACCGCTTTGGCGAGCTTTCGATCGGGGACGTGAGTGTGGCAATCGCGGTATCGACGCCTCATCGAGCGGAGGCCTACGATGCGTCCCGATATGTGATCGAGGAGATCAAAAAGCGTCTCCCGGTGTGGAAGAAGGAACACTACACGGACGGTGGCTCAGAATGGGTTGCAGGCACCGTGCCTCCAGGAACCGCGTCCCAAGGCATCTCATGAAGGACCAGTTCGGAAGAACTGTCGAATACCTGAGGGTATCGGTCACCGACAAGTGCAATCTGCGCTGCGTCTACTGTATGCCTCTCGAAGGATTGGATTGGCTCAAGCGGGAGGATCTGCTCAGCTATGAAGAGATTGAGAAGATCGTCCGCACCATGGCGGGTATGGGACTTCGTCGTGTGCGAATCACAGGGGGCGAGCCACTCATTCGACGAGATCTGCCCGACCTCGTAAAGATGATCGCTGCCGTCCCGGGGATCGACGATCTCTCGTTGTCGACGAACGCCGTGTTGCTCGCGGACCAGGCCGAGGCGCTGCGTTCCGCAGGAGTCACTCGGCTCAACATCTCTCTCGATTCGCTGAGACAGGATCGGGTTGACGAGATCTCGCGCAGGCCGGGTTCGTTCCCGAAGATTATGGAAGGCCTCGACGCAGCGGAGGCTGTCGGATTCGATCCTCTCAAGATCAATGTCGTGCTCATTCGTGGGCAGAACGACGATGAGATCGAAGACTTCGCCCGCATCACTCGTGATCGGCCTTGGCACGTGCGATTCATCGAGCTCATGCCGACAGGATCGAATCTAGATCTGAGCACCAACAATTACTTCTCGTGCGCCGATGCCTTGAAACGGGTACGGGCCATCGAAGAGATCGAACCGGTCGACGGGCCGTTCGGCAACGGTCCCGCGACGTACTACCAGTTCCCCAACGCCCGCGGCACCGTTGGTGTGATTACGCCCATGAGTCACAACTACTGTGACCGCTGCAACCGCATGCGTTTGACGGCCTCAGGGGAGCTTCGTCCTTGCCTCTTCGGGGAGCTGCAGACCAATCTCCGTGACGCTCTCCGGGCCGGGGAAGACTTGGTGCCCCTCATCGAGGAAACCCTGCGTATCAAGCCCGAAAGACACTACCTGATCCAGGGGAGTGATTCCGGATCGGGTGGGCTGGTCGCCCTGTCCCAGACCGGCGGGTAGACCTCCGACAGCAGGTCGTTTACACTCCTCATAGGGGTCGTGTCATGGCCCCAGATATCTCCAAGATTATCCTGCCGCGGAGCGGATTTTTGTTATGAGCGTGAAGAAGATCACCGTAGTTGGCGCAGGGCACGTCGGCGCCACCTGCTCACAGCTTTTGGCTCAGAAGGAACTCGCCAAAGAGGTCATCCTCGTCGACATCGCGGATGGTATTCCGCAGGGCAAGGGACTGGATCAGTGGGAGAGTGCTCCCATCGAGGGCTGCGACAGCCGCGTGTATGGTGTGAACGACTACGAGAAGTGCGCAGACTCTGAAATCTTCATCATCACAGCTGGTGTGGCGCGTAAGCCTGGGATGAGTCGCGACGATCTCCTCAAGATCAACGCCGGCGTAATCAAATCGGTTTGTGAAGAGATCAAGCGAGTCGCACCCGAGTCGATCGTGATCATGGTCACGAACCCACTCGACGTCATGGCTCAGGTTGCTCTCGAAACGACTGGCTTCCCGCGTGAGCGTGTGATTGGAATGGCGGGTGTGCTCGACACGGCTCGTTACCGCTCGTTCATCGCGCTTGAGCTGGATGTCTCGATTGAAGACATCCAGGCGCTCGTTCTCGGCGGTCACGGTGACACGATGGTCCCCCTCGCCAGCTACACCTCGGTGAGCGGTATTCCGGTGTCGCAGTTGATGTCACAGGAGCGCATCGATGCCCTCGTTGAGCGAACGCGGAAGGGTGGCGGTGAGATTGTCGCATACCTGAAGACCGGAAGCGCGTACTACGCGCCGGCAGCTGCAGCTGTTCAGATGGCTGAGGCGATCGTGAAGGACAAGAAGCGGATCCTTCCGTGCGCCGCGTGGCTGCAGGGTGAGTACGGCATGAGCGATATGTATCTCGGCGTACCGTGCCAGCTCGGAGAGGGTGGTCTGCAGCGCATTATCGAAGTGGAGTTGCGCGACGAAGAGAAGGCCGCGCTCGAGAACAGTGCGGAGCATGTTCGGTCCACAGTCGCAGCGCTTAAGGCGCTTCAGTAAGCTCTTGTTGACGCCGACCCTAAGAGAGGCCAGAGTGGTCACATGATGCTTCTGCTCAGCACCTCGAATTTGAATCGGAATCGCAATCCCAATCGGGAACGCGGCGAGATGCTCGTGTAGCTGAGTCAGACAGCAAACGAGACGGCCGCGATCCCTGAGAACGGATCGCGGCCGTTTTTGTTGGGGTCTCCCAAAGAGGCCGGAAGTTGATGGGGTGTAGCTCAACTGGCAGAGCGCCTGACTGTTAATCAGGAGGTTGGAGGTTCAAACCCTCCCGCCCCAGTGAAGGAAGATGAAGCGCCCCGGAGCTTTTCAGCTCTGGGGCGCTTCGTGTTCCGGGCCGCTGTGTCTCTAGTGTGTCCCGAGCCGATCTATTCCGGCCGGAATAGCGGGTCCTTCCGGACACTCTCCTGACGGGGGCGTTGTTGCATGGCTCGGGATCGCGAACAGATCCCCCGTCCCCCGAGCGGAACACACGCCACTCGATAGCTGTCGGGCAGACCGAGGTGGGTCATCGTGTTGAGGATCGTGCTCGCGAGCTCTACCTCAATTCGCTGCCCATCCAAGGTCCGGCTTCGCATACTTGTACTGGCTGGGCTTCGGGTACTTCATTGGTGGCGGCCCCGGGTGGCGAGGACTTCGCGTCACCTTGAATCTAAATCCGGGAGCCATGCACCAACGCCGTCAAGCGACGGGATCCGGTGGCCATCCTGCCGCTGATCCTGTCGCGAACGGATCTCGAGTTTCGGCCGACAATCTTCTGCCCCCAACTGAGTCTCTATCGGACCCCGGGACCGAAATATTCACCGCCAAACAAGCTCATCCGATTCGCTTTCGGATACAAAAGACTCATTTCCAATCACTCTGTCGATCTTTATCTAGACCGACTTCAAGCCCTCTCAGGACCCGGCGGCTTGAAGGTGCGCGACGACTGATACCGTGAGCAATCCTGACCGAAGCAAGCTACGTTGCAGACTGCGCGCCCTATCGTGAGCGCAGTCCAATGACCAAACCCGAGGTTTGAAACCATGACTTTCCGTCACCCGTCACCTCTCTGCGGACGGACGTCGATGCCCCGCGCTATTCACGCTACGGCGGTCACCACAATAGCGCTCGCCCTTTCATTGGCAGCCCTGCCGGTGGCGGCTCAGAACACCTCCGGGATGGCATCGCTGGACCCCACCGACCTCAACCACTGGAAGAGTATTCGCTCGGGTCAGTTCACACCGGACGGGCGATGGTTCGCCTATCAAGTCACGCCGGCCGAGGGGGATGCGGAGGTGGTCGTGCGGCGCACGAATGGTGGTGCTGAGCACCGCTTTCCCATTGGCGAACCGAGTGGCGGCGGTGGCACGTTCGCGTTTGCGACCACCGGACCGATCCAGCTTTCGGCGGACGGACACTGGCTGGCCTTCACGACGTTTCCCACGAAACAGGAGGCAGACGACGCCAATGAGGCGAAGGAGACGCTCCACAACAGCGTCACCATCGTGAATCTGGATACGTGGGAAGAGGACAAGTACGAGGGTGTAAGCGGATTCGAGTTCGCGAGCGACGCCCCCAGGTGGCTGGTGATGCGCAGGGTCGCCGCGGACGAGGCACCCAAGGATACCGGCTCGGGCCTCCTGCTGCTGGATCTAGAGACCGGCGTGCCGTCTCCGATTGGGAGTGTCAGCGACTACGACATCAACGAAAGTGGGGAGTTGCTGGCGTATGCCACACAAGCACCGGACCGGGTGGTGAACGGAATCACGGTCCTGGACCTTCGCACGAACGCAAGCAAGCGCATCGATAGTGAACGCGCGCTTTATTCCCAGCTGTCGTGGGCGGCTGAGGACGGTCAACAGCCGGCTCTCTCCGTGCTGCGCGGCCACATCAGTGAGGCAGACGACACCACCTACGTGGCTGTGGGGTTCACACGATTCGAGGGTGACGTGACGGCCACTGTCGTGGACGCCGCGGAGTTGGGTGATTTCCCGGAAGGCATGCGAATCACGCCCGAACGATCACCCCAGTGGTCCGATGACCGCTCCGCTCTCTTCTTCGGAATCGTGGAGCACGACGACAGCCCGAACGAGGGCGAACGTCCCGACGTAAAACCCGTGGCGGGTACGCCGGGGGCGATGCAGCAGCCAGCGCCGGACCTGGATGAGGACGACTTGCCCAGCCTGGTTCTCTGGCATGGAGACGATTCTCAGCTACAGTCGCGCCAGCAAGTGCAGGAACGGGCAGACGAGCGCTTCAATTTTCTCGCGGCTTATCACGTGTCCGATGGTCGCTTCGTGCGACTGGCCACGGAGACTATGCGCAACGTGACGCTTGCCGCTAACCAGCGGTACGCCGTCGGCTATGACGATACCTCGTACCAACTCCGGGACGGGATCGACGGGGGTCGGCGGCAGGACGTGTATGCCATCGATGTGAAAAGTGGCGAGGCGCATAGCATTATCCCGGCCTTCCGTTGGGGTCTCTCTCTCTCTCCGGACGGCACAAATGTGCTGTACTACGACGAGGGTGACTACCATGTCTACGACTTCGAAAACGGCTCTCACACGAACATCTCAGCTTCGGTTCCGGTGAGCTTCATCAACGTCGCGGACGACCACAATGTCGAGGACCCGCCCATCGGCCCAGTGGGCTGGGCGTCTGACTCGGAGAGCGTACTCCTCACCGATGCGTGGGATGTGTGGAAGGTCGACGCGGACGGCGACGACTACAGCAACCTGACCAAGACAGGCCGCGAAGAGGGTATCCGCTACCGCAGGCCGCTGCGCTACGATCCCGACCAGGACGGCATTGATCTTTCCGAGCCCGTGTACCTGGAGATGTACGGCGAGCGAACGAAGGAGACCGGCCTGGCCAAGCTGACTTCGAACGGGAGAGAGGTCGAGACGCTGCTCTGGGATGACGTTCAACACACCGTTCGCAGAGCCGAGAATACCGAGACTTTCGTTTACACTCGGGAGAGCTTCACGGAGTTTCCTGACGTATGGGCGGCCGAAGACTCGTTCGATGATCCCGTACGTCTGACGAACGCCAACCCCCAACAGACTGATTACGCGTGGTCTGCCGGGACGCGTCTGGTGGATTTCGTCACTGACATGGGCGACTCCCTACAGGCCGCGCTTTACCTGCCGGCCGGGTACCAGGAAGGGGAGAAGTACCCGACGATGGTGTACATCTACGAAAAGCTGTCGCAGAACATGAACCGGTACGTAGTGCCCAACGAGACGCGTGCCTTCAACATCAGCGTCTACACCAGCAGGGGGTACGCAGTGCTCACCCCCGACATCGTGTACAAGATCAACGATCCGGGGATGTCCGCCGTTTGGGCCGTTGTGCCGGCCGTACAGGCTGCGGTGGAAACGGGCATCGTGGACGCCGACAGGGTCGGGCTGCACGGTCACTCGTGGGGCGGCTACCAGACGGCCCAACTGGTTACGCAGACCGACATCTTCGCGAGCGCGATCGCCGGGGCCGCGCTCACCGACATGGTGAGCATGTACAACTCCGTCTACTGGAACTCGGGGAACTCGAACGCGGGGATCTTCGAATCCAGCCAAGGCAGGTTCAGGGGCAGCTATCTGGACAACCACGAGGCCTACCTCCGTAACTCCCCGGCCTTCCACGTGAAGAACGTCACCACGCCCTTGGTACTGCTGCACAATGAGAAGGACGGGGCCGTGGACTTCAACCAGGGCATCACCTTCTACAATTCGCTGCGGGAGCAGGACAAGGACGTCGTGTTACTGCAGTACGTCGGGGAGAACCATGGACTCCGCAACCCCGTCAATCAGCGCGACTACACCGTGCGGATGATGGAGTTTTTCGACCACTACCTGCGCGATATGCCCGCCCCTGACTGGTGGGTGAACGGCGTGCCCCGACTCGAGATGGAGCAACATCTGAAGGATCGGCAGAAGAAGCCGAAGGTGATCTCATAACGGAGTAAGTGCGCATTAGGTAGGCCGCGTGCATCAAAGACTCCGTTCGGTCGGGTCGAGGGATCGTCAATCAAAGTCGTGAGCGCACCCCGGGGTCACTGCGCACCGCTGCCACATGTGGCCTTGCGCCTACTACAAACCGGGCGCGCCCAATCTTCGCACGCCTTTCCCGGAGCCTGTAGCCCGGCCGGTGCCGTATGGGTAGAGTCAGGAGTCCCCAGAAACCAAGAACGATGCGGACTATGAAGCTTTCTAATGCCGTGGCCCTTACAGCACTCCTGACGCTCATGAGCTGTGGTGGCGCGCCGCGGGGCCCGTTGCCGCCCGCAGATCCGGCCATGCTGACCTTTGCCCCCGAGTTAGACATTGATCTGGCCGAGTTCGAGAAGACCTCGTCCGGCTTGTATATCAAAGAACTTTCTCCGGGCACCGGCGCTCGGGCCAATCAGACGAGCCGGGTCTGGATCTATTATGTGGGTTGGCTGCCGGACGGCACCGTGTTCGATGGCGCACTCCAGGGAGACCCGTTCCATTTCCGGTTGGGGGAAGGAGAGGTCATCCGTGGTTGGAACGAAGGGATCGCCGGAATGAGGATCGGAGGTCGGCGCAAACTCGTCGTCCGCCCGGGCCTAGCGTATGGCTCACGGCGCAGAGGTGATGTTCCGCCGGGGGCGACGCTCGTCTTCGAGGTACAGCTTGTAGATGTGAACTAGGAAACCTCTCACTCTCTAGGGCGTATTTGGCTGCTGTCACGACGAACCGTTGTTCCTATATTCCAGGGCGATCCATTCTCATGCTGTCTAATCGATTCAATTCAGCCCGCTTCGGCGGGATTCTCGCTGCCACACTCCTTCTCGGAGCGTGCGGCGATGATGGAGTCTCTGTGGAAGTTATTGAGGACACCGAATTCGCGGCATCGTTGGAGATCGACCTCGCATCGATGACCAAGACCGCGAGCGGTCTGTACATCGCTCAGGTAATAGAGGGTATCGGGGACGCGATTACCGCTGGTGAGAAGGCCACGGTCTCATACGCCGGCTTCCTCTCTAACGGGTCGTCATTCGACCAGGGCCAGTTCCAGTTTACGCTCGGTGTGGGCCAGGTAGTGGCCGGCTTCGACGAAGGTGTCTTGGGAATGCGTGTCGGAGGGGTTCGTCTGATTGTGATCCCGCCGGCGCTCGGATATGGTGACGCAGGCCAGGGTCCCGTCCCTGCGGGGGCCGTCATGGTGTTCCGTATTGAGTTGCTGTCGATCAGCTAGGGTCCTGTTCTACTTCCGGGGAAGATCGCCCGCGAAGTTCCCTGCTGTATCAATTCACTCGGACAGGTTGGCGTCGTTCTCGACGCCCTCCATGCCTACGTAGACCATGCCCTTCAGCGCACGCCCGGTGAAGTCCATTTCCCGGGCGTGCGGTCAGGTCAATGTCTTGTCGTATGCCCCGATTACATCTTTGGTAGCGTGACGCCGACCTGATTCATGTACTTGCCTTGGCGGTCCGCATATGCCGTTTCCGGCTCCTCGTTGCCCTCGAAGAAGATGAGCTGTGCGATGCCTTCACCACCGTAGACCTTCGCCGGCAAGGGAGTCGTGTTCGAAATCTCGAGCGTAAGATATCCCTCCCACGTCGGCTCGAGCGGCGTCACGTTCACAATCAAGCCACAGCGAGCATACGTCGATTTTCCTACGCAAATGACGAGCACGTTGCGCGGGATGCGGAAGTACTCCTCGGTTCTTGCGAGCGCGAAGGAGTTTGGGGGAATGATGCATTCCGGTCCTACGATGTCGACGAACGAGCGGTCATCGAAGTTCTTTGGATCGACCAAGGAGTTGTGGACGTTCGTGAAGACCTTGAACTCGGGTGAGACTCGGATGTCGTACCCGTACGAAGACACGCCGTACGAGATCTTTCCATCCCGAACTTGACCGGTCTCGAAGGGTTCGATCATCCTGTGCTCTTCGCACATTTTACGGATCCACTTGTCGCTCATGACGGACATCGAGATCTCTGCTTCGCTTGGGGGTTCAGGGGTCGGCCGAATGAGCCGATCCTAGTGCTATCTAGGCGTAATGAGGCGCCCAAGATAGATGGGTCGCCCGAGGTCGTGCAAACCAGTGAAAAATAATGAAAAACTGGGATTCGTCTGGTTGACACTTGAGCGGCGCGCTGGGTACCTTTTCGCGTCCGTTAGTGAACTATTTCACAAACCCCGCGGCGCCATGTCGGGAGCCTATCTCCCCCTGCTTTTACTCTTCGGCGTTTCCATCCTCAATGCCATTGGGATGGTCGTCTCGAGTCACATTCTCAACCCGCGCCGCGATACGCCTCAGAAGCTCATGCCTTATGAGTCCGGCATGATCCCTCTTGGGAGTACGCGGGCCCGCTTCTCTGTGAAGTTCTACATGGTAGCGATCAGCTTTATCGTCTTCGATTTGGAGACGATTTTTCTGATCCCATGGGCGGTCCGAATGCGCGAATTGGGGTGGGGGCCGTTCCTTGCCATGAGCATCTTCGTCGTAGTTCTGGCCGTGGGTCTTTTATATGAATGGAAGAAGGGAGGTCTCGAATGGGACTAAAAGACGTACTGCCGGGCAGCGGTCCCTCGGCTACCTCCGGTGGCATCTTTGGCGCCGGGAGCCCGACCTTCCTGACCAGTAAGGTCGATTGGATCATCAACTGGGGCCGGAGGAACTCTCTTTGGCCCATGCCCTTCGGCACCGCATGTTGCGCTATTGAGATGATGGCGTCTGCCGCGTCGAACTACGATCTCGCCCGCTTCGGCATGGAACGCATGTCGTTCAGCCCGCGTCAGGCGGATGTGTTGATCTGCGCTGGACGTGTGCCGTACAAGCTGGCTCCGGTGCTGCGGCGTATCTGGGATCAGATGCCCCAGCCCAAGTGGTGCATTTCCATGGGAGCGTGCGCGAGTTCGGGTGGCGTCTTCGACGTGTACTCGATGGTGCAGGGGATCGACACCATAATTCCGGTGGATGTCTACATCCCTGGGTGCCCACCGCGCCCAGAAGGCCTCATCTATGGCCTCATGATGATCCAAGAGAAGATCCGTCAGGAGTCGTTGACCAAACACTTCGAGCACAGGGCAGAGGATCCAGCCCTGGTTGCGCTGCCGCGTGCGAGTGATCTCGAGGTCGTAGGCCTGACCGGCCCTTTCGGAAATTCTACCCAGCAGGAGCAACTCACCGGTGGCGTGGCGGTGCGCGCGGAATCCCCCTCAGACGACCTGCTCTCTTAGATGACTGACGAAAAGAAGAGTGGGCTCGACGCGATCGACGAGGGCCCAACTGCCTCCGATGCCGCGACGCCTACCGGAGGCGGTACCGCAGGTGACCCTGCGGATCACGCGTCTGTCCAAGGACTCATGGCTCAGTTCAGCGATGCAGTCATGCGGCATCGTGTGAACGCTGGAGACCAGCATGTGGTATGGATCGACGCGGCGCGGTCGCATGAGATGCTGACCTGGCTCCGAGACGATCCGGACCAGCTCTATGACATGATGTCTGACGTCACGGGCCTTGATTACGGCAGTGGACGGCCGGTTGAGGTGGTCTACCAGATGTACTCGACAACGCACAAGCACATACTCCGGCTCCGATGCGAGCTTCCGCTCGATGCTCTAGAGATCGATTCGGTCTGCGACCTGTGGAAGAGCGCGAATTGGCTCGAGCGGGAGGTGTACGATCTCTTCGGGGTCACGTTCAAGGGCCACCCGGACCTTCGCCGGATCTTGATGCCGGACGACTACGCTGAAGGGCACCCGCTTCGGAAGGACTTCCCTCTTCGGGGTCGCTTCTCCCGCGCGGAGCAAACCCGCCGCGCGCTCAACCAGGAAGTGGAGCGCTACTATCTGGCCGAGGACCTGGACACTGGACTCGTCCCCCAGGAAGCCCCAACCGCCGAAATCAGACCGTTTGAAGACGCCGGAGGTGATCTCTGATGTCGCAGAAGACGCTCGAGATCAATGTGGGTCGCCAGGAGATGGGTGCAGATGGGTTGCCCGTCCCTTCGCCGATCGCACCGTTTGACATCCCGGAGCCGGACATCGGCACCGAGCACATGCTCATCAACATCGGGCCGCAGCACCCCGCGACACACGGCGTGCTCCGGCTTGTTTGTGAGCTCGATGGTGAGACCGTCAAGAAGGTCGTGCCACATATTGGCTACCTGCACTCGTCTTTCGAGAAGCTCGGCGAGTACCGGACTTGGAATCAGATCGTTCCGCTGACCGACCGCATGGACTACCTGGCGCCGTTGATCTACAACTGCGCGTACGTCATGTCGGTCGAAAAGCTGATGGGCATCGAGGTCACGGAGCGCTGCAAGGTGGTCCGCGTAATCCTCATGGAGTTGGACCGAATCTTCGGCCACCTCCTCTGGCTCGGGACGACGGCGATCGACGTGGGTGCCTTCACCCCCTTCCTATACTCGTTCCAGGAACGTGAGCGCATCTACAAGATGCATGAGTCGCTCACGGGTGCGCGCATCACGACGTCCGCGACACGCGTTGGCGGTATGATGGCCGACCTGCCGGAAGGCTGGATCGATCAACTGAAGCACTTCCTGGACACCTTCCCCGACACGCTGGCCGAAGTGCATCACCTCCTGACGGGGAACCTGATCCACATCGGCCGGACGCAGGGCATTGGCGCGATCAGTGCTGCCGACGCGATTAACTACGGATTTACCGGCCCGAACCTGCGGGCTTCCGGCGTCGACTATGACCTCCGCAAGGACCGTCCGTATTACGACTACGAGACGTACGACTTTGAGGTCCCGGTCGGTGAACATGGCGACTGTTACGATCGCTATCTGTGCCGTATGGAAGAGATGAAACAGAGTGTCTCGCTTCTCCGCCAGGCGATCGATCGTCTCCCTGGTGGGCCGATCAACGTTGAAGACCCGAATATCTCACTGCCCTCCAAGACCGACGCAATGTCGGATATGGAGAGCATGATCCACCACTTCAAGCTCATCACCGATGGCATTCCCGCTCCTGAGGGTGACTGCTACCTGGGCATCGAGGCGTCCAAGGGCGAACTCGGCATGTACCTCGTCGCTGAAGAGGGGAGCACGAAGCCGATCCGCTGGCGTGTGCGCCCGCCGTCGTTCGTCAACCTGTCGGTGATCCCGAAACTCGCCGAGGGCCACTTGGTGTCGGACCTGATCATGATCAACGCCAGCCTGGACATCGTTCTCGGGGAGATCGACCGATGAGTGACGTACCATTCAAAAACCTCGGTTGGGCCGGTAACACGGGAGAGTTTGATCTCTCGGAAGAGGAGGTCCGGGGCGACGACTTCGTCGGAGATCGCCCAGCACACGGTGGCCACGCTTCAGGGTCGGCCACGATGCCTTACATGCTCGCGGAAAAGAATCCGGAAGCGACGCTCTTCGAAGGTGAATACCAGGAGCGCTTCGAGAAGATTCTGACGCGGTACCCGGACAAACAGGCAGCCTTGCTCCCGACGCTGTCCTTGGCTCAGGAGCTTCGTGGATATGTGAGCCCGGAGTCGATGGATCGGGTGGCCGAGTTGCTTGAGCTGTCTCCGGCTTACGTCCGTGGCGTGACGACGTTCTACACCATGTACAACAAGCGCCCCGTGGGTCGGCACTTGGTGCAGGTCTGCACGAACATCTCGTGCAACCTGTGCGGCGCCGACGAAGTTCTGGATGCGTTTCTTAAATACACGGACACGGAACTCGGTGAGACGTCGGAGGACGGAGGTTTCACGATAATCGAGGCCGAGTGTCTCGCGGGGTGCGGATTCCCGACCTGCGTGCAGATCAACTCTCGTTACTTCGAAAATGTGACACCTACCGAGGTGCCTAAGATTCTCGAGCACTTGAAGTCCGAGGGGGACAGCTAATGGCTTATCCCTACGTGTCGGATAAAGAAGTCCGTATCCTCAGCACATACTTCGGTGACCCGAAGCAGCGCCATCTCGACACCTACGTGGAGCGAGGCGGCTACAAGGGGCTGGAGAAGGCACTAGGCATGGGTGCCGACGAGGTGGTGGACATCGTGAAGGACTCAGGACTCAGAGGGCGTGGAGGGGCAGGATTTCCGACTGGCCTGAAGTGGTCCTTCATGCCGAAAGACTCGAGTCGGCCGCACTACTTGCTGTGCAACGCGGACGAGTCCGAGCCAGGCACCTTCAAGGACCGCGAGCTCATCCGCTGGGACCCGCATCAGTTGATCGAAGGGTGCCTGATCGGGGCGCACGCGATTCGCGCCCAGCACGTCTACATATACTGCCGTGGTGAGTTTTTTGAGACGACGCAGGTCTTGGCCCGCGCGTTGGAAGACGCCTACGCCAAGGGCTACGTGGGGGAGAACATCCTAGGCACGGGCCACACGATTGAAGTCACTGTGCACGCCGGAGCAGGCGCGTATATCTGTGGTGAAGAAACCGGTCTGATGAACTCGCTCGAGGGCAAGCGCGGGGAGCCGAGGGTCAAGCCTCCGTTTCCCGCAGCCGTTGGCGCTTTCGGTATGCCTTCGACCATCAACAACGTCGAAACGCTGTGCGCCATTCCCCACATCGTCACCAATGGTGGCGAGTGGTATAGGCAGTACGGCACGGAGAAGAGCCCGGGCACGAAGCTTTTCTGCGTCAGTGGACATGTGAACAAGCCGGGGAACTACGAGCTGCCACTCGGTTTCCCGCTTCAGGAATTGATCGATGACGTGTGTGGCGGGATGCGTGACGGAAACGCGCTAAAGGCGGTGATCCCCGGAGGCTCATCCGTCCCGCTCATCAACGCGGAGGAGGTCTCTCGGTGTACGCTCGACTACGAGGGCTGTGTCGAGGTGGGCACCATGCTCGGTTGCGCCTCAGTCATCGTCATGGACGAGACTGCCGACATCGTGAAGCAGGTGCGCCGCATGGTCGACTTCTACGCACATGAGTCGTGCGGGCAGTGCACGCCTTGCCGAGAGGGCTCAGCGTGGACGGCGAAGATCATGCGACGGATCGAGAACGGTAAGGGAACCGAGGAGGACCTCGACATGCTCATGGACGTGACGCAGAAGATGGTCGGTACGACGATCTGTGTGCTGTCGGACTCCGTGGCCGCTCCGGTCCAATCTTCGATCGAAAAATTCCGAGATGAATACCTCGCGCGCATTCGGCGTGGCGAACGAGTGGGGGCGGCCTGATGTCTGCAACTGTCACCCTGACCATAGACGGTCACGAGGTCACGGTCCCGAGGGGGACCACGATTCTCGAGGCTGCCAAGACGATTGGGCGGGAAGTCCCTCACTACTGCTACCATCCCGGCATGTCGTCTCCGGCGATGTGCCGTCTTTGCCTGGTCGAGGTGGAGGGTGCGCCCAAGCCGATGCCTGGCTGCGTAACCACCGTCACGGACGGACAGGTCGTGCATACGGAATCCGAGCAAGCCAAATCCGATCGGCAGGGCGTGCTCGAGTTCTACTTGGTGAATCACCCGCTGGATTGTCCCATCTGCGACATGTCCGGTGAGTGTAATCTCCAGGACTACGTGCATGAGGAGGGCCGTGAGCATGGACGCTCCCGTGAGCCAAAGCGAATCTTCGGCCGCGACGATTTCGGCGGCGACGTGCTCTTCTACGGAGACCGCTGCGTGATGTGCACGCGGTGTGTCCGCTTCATGAGCGAAGTCGAGCAGGATCACCGGCTGACGGTTGTCGAACGAGGGAACCGTTCGGTCATCGACACCTTCTTCGAAGAGGGTCTCGAAGGCACGAACTGGGCCGGGAACATCGTCGACATCTGTCCCGTTGGTGCGCTCGTTTCGAAGGACTTCCTGCATAAGGCACGAGCGTGGGACTTGGATCACACGCCTTCTGTGTGCACGAGTTGCTCCCAGGGGTGCAACATCGATCTGCACACTCGTGACAACCTCGTGCAGCGCTTGAAGCCGCGTGAGAATCTGGATGTGAACGGCTGGTGGATGTGCGACGAGGGCCGGCACAACTACGAGTGGATCAACAAAGGTGACCGGATCGAGGCACCGTTGGTGCGGGACTCGGGCACCGCAAAGGCAGTGGGATGGAAGGATGCGCTCACCGGGTTGCTCGCTGCCGCGGGTGCCCTCGATGGCGCGAAGATAATGGCTGTTGCATCCCCCCTCGCCTCGAACGAAGACCTTGGTGCCTTTAGAGGACTGGTCGAAGCATTAGGTGGTGGGGACACCGTGTACCGTTCGGCCAGGGCCGAATCAGAGGTCGTTCTGAAGGGCTTCCCGACGCTCGCACGAAGGAAGGATCTGGCCGCCAACGTCCATGGCGCGGACCTCATGGGAGCGACGCGTGTCGGTGGTGATGACGCGAACGGTGGCCTGGACGAGATCGCTGGCCACAGTGGCGTCATCTTGGTCTTGGGTGACGCGCTCGCTGACCAGGACGAGTCGTTCGGCAGTGATGCCGCCCTCTACGTCTACGTGGGGACTCACATGAGCGAGGCGACCGGGAATGCTCACTATGTTCTCCCGGTGACGACATTCGCGGAGCAGGAAGGCACGTTTACGAACCTCGACGGCCGGGTCCAGCGTTTCTGGCCAGGCGTGGAGGCACCCGGCATGGCCCGCCCCGCCTGGTTCGTCCTCGGCGCGATGGTCGCTGAAATGACGGAAGGAGAGGGGGCTCGCAGTGCGGCAGACGCGTTTGCCCAGCTTGCCGGCTCAGTCCAAGCGTTCGGTGGTATGTCCTACGATGACCTCGGAACACGCGGAGCTGTTGTGAACGAGACCGTTTCGTTGGCGGGAGACTGACCATGGATTTTGTGCCCATCCACGGCGAACTCGACCTCGGCTTTGTGGCGATACCGTGGGCGCTTCTCGCTATGACAGCCAAGACCACCGGCATCTTCACGGTCTTGATGCTGGTCGTTGCCTACACGACGCTCGCAGAGCGAAAGGTGTCAGCCTGGATCCAGGACCGTAATGGTCCCAACCGTGTCGGACCGTTCGGGCTGCTTCAGCCGATCGCGGACGGTATCAAAAACTTCTTGAAGGAAGAGACGCTGCCGGCCACGGCGTCGAGGGCGTTCTTTGTGCTCGCGCCGATCTTGGTGCTCTTTCCTTCGCTGGTGACGTTTGCGGTGATCCCGATCGCGGCGCCGCTCCCGACGCCCGTGGGTGTGGTCGACATGATCGTTGCCGATGTGCCGATCGGTATTCTCTACATCCTCGCTTTCAGCTCTCTTGCCGTGTACGGCGTGGTTCTGGGAGGTTGGGCCTCGAACAACAAATACGCCTTCCTGGGTGGGCTGCGTGCCTCTGCTCAGATGGTGAGTTACGAGGTTGCCCTCGGTCTGTCGTTGATCACGGTCTTGATGCTCTCGGGGAACGTGACGCTCACCGAGATCATCTGGCAGCAGCAGCAACTAGGAATGTGGTATGCGTTCCCGCTGTCGCTCGCCTTTCTACTCTTCGTGATTTCCGCGTTCGCCGAGACGAACCGCCTTCCGTTCGATATGCCTGAAGCAGAATCGGAGTTGGTGACGGGTTACCACACCGAGTACTCGGCCATGAAGTTCTCCGCTTTTATGATCTCGGAGTTCGGGCACATGGTGACTGCCTCTGCGCTCATGGCGACGCTCTTCTTGGGCGGGTGGGACATCCCGTTCTGGACCGGGGACAACATGTTCTGGCACCAAGGACAGCTCATCAGTGGCTTCGCTGCCGACGGGAGCACAATCCTCGCCACTCCGGCTATTTGGAAGACGTTACTCACCCTCGCTGCGTTCGCCGTGAAGACCGGGTTCTTCCTAGTCCTCTATATCTGGATCCGCTGGACGCTCCCACGCTTCCGCTACGACCAGGTTATGGCACTCGGGTGGAAGGTGATGCTGCCGACTTCACTTGCCTACGTCATGCTGATGGCAGGAACGATCCTCACGCTCGATGAGATCGGGATGGCATTTGGCTTCGTATACGGCCTTGCTCTGACAGCGGTCAGTTTGGCATGTACGATCGGATTCGTGTTCTACCTGGACCGCGGCCGGATCATCACCGGTGCCGCTGCCCTCCATGCACAAAAAGTCGAGATCAAGACCATTTCTCAGCCCGCTCCGGCGGGGGATTAACGGATGGCGATTTCAGTAAAAGTCATGCACCGACCGGAGCCGGAGACTACCTCCTACCTCCGCGCCGCATTGAGCGGCATGGCGCTGACATTCAAGCACATGATCAGTCCGACGAGTGTCACGCAGCAGTACCCCGAGGAGGAGACTGATCTGAGCCCTCGGTGGCGCGGCACACATCGCATGGAGGTCCATGCAGACGGTCGTCCGAAGTGTGTGGCGTGCGGGCTGTGCCCCACGGTCTGCCCCGCAAATTGCATCAAACTTGTCGGTGGAGAGGACGACCAAGGGAATCGTTACCCGATCGTCTATGAGATCGACGAGTTCCGCTGCATTTTTTGCGGGATGTGCCAAGAGGTATGTCCTGTGGAAGCGATCCACGTAGGCCGGCACTTCGAAAACGCCGAATACACTAGAGACCGGTTCGTGTACGACCTGGACCGGTTAATGGAGCAAGACCATCCGACCACTCTCTTGTGGGATCCGTCCGATCCGAGGAGCGAATAGTGGTCGACATCCTCTTCTACGTCTTTGGGTTCGTCGCGGTCGGCGGCGCCTTGGGCGTCGTCTTGGCGAAGAGCCCGGTGGGTTCGCTCCTCTTCATGGTGACGACACTGGCCAGTATGGCCGGGACGTTCGTTCTCCTTGAGGCGCATTTCCTCGCTGCGATCCAGATCATCGTCTACGCAGGCGCGATCATGGTGCTCTTCCTCTTCGTCATCATGCTCCTGAACTTGGGGCACGACTATGAGAGGGATCTCAAAGGCGGCGTCTTCTCGATCATCTCGTTCGCCACGGTGGGCGCGATGGCGGGTGTGCTTCAGCGTCAATTTCGCGGGGCTGCACTCCCGGACGCGATCACCACCGGGGGCGCGTCCATCGATGCTGCGCTCGCGGAATTCGGTGTCGTTGGCGCGATCGCTGAGCCGCTCTACACGACTTATGTGGTCGCATTCGAGATCACGGGAATCCTGCTCCTCGTGGCGATCGTCGGCGCGCTCGTTCTGGCCAAGAGGAGTCCGGCATGATCGCGCAAGCGCTGGTGCTCAGCGCGATCCTGTTCATGATCGGTACCGCCGGTGTGCTCATCCGCCGCAACGCGATCATCATGTTCCTGTGCATCGAGCTCCAGCTCAACGCAGTGAACCTGGCCTTCGTGGCGTTCTCGAGACTCCACGGTATAGAAGGCCAACTCTTCGTCTTCTTTGTGATGACGGTCGCGGCCGCTGAGGCGGCCGTCGGGTTGGCCATCATTATCTCGATCTTCAGGCATTACGAGACGGTGAACGTAGACAATTTCAAACTGCTGAGGTGGTAGCGACATGTACGCTTCCTTAGCAGCGCTTCTCGGCCAGGGCGGCGCGCCCGCCGCGGAAGGTGCGGCTCACTTCGAGCCGTTCTTCCCTGGGATGATCATCCTTCTCCCGCTTCTCGGCTTCGTGCTGAATGGCCTCCTGGCCATCCGTCACGGAATGGCTTCGGCCGTCGCAGTGCGCGCAGGGGGAGAGCTCGACCTCGACGAAGGTGGACGCCCCGCGACGCACACGCTCCCGAGCCTCATCGGCCCGGGGGTCATGCTTCTCGCGTTCATCCTCACGCTGGTGAACTTCATCCGCATGCTTGGGGCGCACCTCGAGGAGCCGGTGGTCATCAGCTACTGGACCTGGATGTCCACGGGCACGTTTGCTGTGGATGCCGCGATCCAGCTCGACCAGCTCTCCATGATCATGATGATGGTCGTGACGGGGGTCGGCTTCTTGATCCACGTGTTCAGCGTCGGCTATATGAAGGAAGACGCTGGGTATCCGCGTTACTTCGCTTATCTGAACTTGTTCGTCTTCTTCATGCTCACCCTAGTCATGGGCGCGAGCTACCCGCTGATGTTCGTCGGCTGGGAAGGCGTGGGGCTCTGTTCGTATCTGTTGATCGGATTCTGGTTCGCCGATCGAGAGAAGTCGGACGCGGGTAAGAAGGCCTTCATCGTCAACCGTATCGGTGATGTCGGCTTCCTGGTCGCGATGTTCCTGCTCTACAAGACGTTCGGAACGCTCGACTTCGTACCGCTCTTCCACGATGCCGAGACGCTGGTGTACGGCGGCGGACTGGTGACAGCGATCACGCTGTTCTTCTTCCTCGGTGCCGCAGGGAAGAGCGCGCAGATGCCGCTCTACGTCTGGCTTCCGGACGCGATGGCGGGCCCGACGCCTGTTTCTGCGCTCATCCATGCTGCGACGATGGTCACGGCGGGTGTGTATTTGGTTGCTCGGTCCTCGGTCTACTTCGCCTTGTCACCCGTTGCGAGCGCGACCGTGGCAGGTGTGGGTGTGCTCACCGCGCTCTTTGCCGCGACGATTGCGCTCAAGCAGAACGACATCAAGAAGGTCCTTGCCTACTCCACAATCTCCCAGCTCGGCTACATGTTCGTCGGGGTCGGGGTCGGTGCTTACGCCGCTGGTGTCTTCCACTTGATGACGCACGCCTTCTTTAAGGCTCTGCTCTTCATGGGTGCCGGGGCAGTGATTCACTCGATGCACAAGGCGTATCACACCACGCACAATCATGAGGACGCGCAGGACATGCGGAACATGGGCGGCTTGAAAAAGCATATGCCCATCACGTGGATCACGATGTGGGTCGCCACGCTCGCGATCGCGGGGATCTGGCCTTTCGCTGGCTTCTTCTCGAAAGATGAGATCATCTGGCAGATCGGGGCCTTCGGCGGAGCTGCCAATGCTCCCTACCCGGCGCTCTATACGGTCTACTGGATCATCGCCTTAGCCGCAGCCATGCTCACCGCGTTCTACATGACGCGCATGATGGTCATGACGTTCCACGGTACGAATCGCACGGGAGAGGAAGAGGTCAAGAACCTCCACGAAGCCCCGGTCGTTATGTGGGTGCCGCTGGCGATTCTCGCGGTGCTGTCGCTGGTGGGTGGTTGGATCAACGTTCCACCTGCGATTCGGGAGTCCTTCTTAGGCCTCGGGCCGCTCACGAGCGAGTGGCTGCACCACTGGCTTGAGCCGATCACCGCTCAGGCTATGCATATCCAAGAGGCCAACCTAGGCGAGCTGTCCCATTCGGCACCGTTTGGTGGTGGCGAAGTCATGTGGGCCATCATCTCGACCGTGCTCGCCATGACAGTCGTGTTCGCGTCTGTGCGGTTCGTGGGCGGACAGAAGGTTGTGCCGGCCAAGGACTCACCGGAGCCGGCCGGCTTCTCGAAGGTTCTGCTCAACAAGTACTACGTGGACGAGTTCTACGACCGGTTCATCGTTCAGCCGATCATCCGCATGTCGCGGTTCTGCTGGAGGGTCATCGATGCTGGGATTATCGACGGCATCGTCAACGGGGTCGGGTGGACCGCCCGGGGCATAGGCTTCGTAGCCAGCATGCTCCAGACCGGTACGGTGAACACCTACGCATTCATTCTCACCGTCGGCGTCTTAGTCATCCTCGGAGTCTCGATCTTCTAATGGACAGGCCGATGAAAACGGCGCCTGACGGCGTCACGGTCCGCGCGACTCGCTGCGACGTACTGCCTAGTACGTCTCGCTCCTCGTGCTCCCCTTCCTTGTCAGTCATCCGTTTTGAGCGGCCTCAGATGGGTGTGGGAGTATGACTTCAATGCTCGAATCGATCGGCTACACAGGCTGGATTCTCCACGCCCTCATTTGGCTTCCCATGCTGGGTGTCGGCTTGGTGATGTGGGCCGAAGAAGAGCGGGCGAAGCAGATCGCGTTCTGGTGGTCTCTGGGCGTAATGGTCCTCAGTTTCGGTCTCTGGTGGTCGTTTGACCCCGGCCAGGGTGCCATGCAGATGGAGACCAGTATCCCGTGGATCGCATCGTGGGGGGTGAGTTATTCCCTCGGTGTCGACGGGATTAGCCTCTTCATGGTGATGCTGACGACCTTCAGTACGTCGATCGCCATCCTCGGATCGTTCAATTACATCAAGGAGCGACAGCGGGCCTTCTACGCGCTGATGCTCCTTCTTGAGGCAGGTGTTGTCGGCGTCTTCTGCGCCACGGACGTCTTCCTCTTCTACGTCTTCTTCGAGCTCACACTGGTCCCGATGTACTTCATCGTGGGCGTGTGGGGCGGGGAACGTCGCATTTATGCGGCCATCAAGTTCTTTCTTTACACGGCGTTAGGATCGCTGCTGATGCTCGTGGCGATCATGTACCTGTTCTTCAAGGCCAAGACGCTTCTAGGCTTCCCGACGTTCGCGTACGCTGATCTGCTTCAGGTACCGCTGACTGGGACGGAGCAATTCTGGCTCTTCAGTGCGTTCGCCCTCGCGTTCAGCGTGAAGGTTCCGGTATTCCCATTCCACACCTGGCTTCCAGACGCACACGTGGAAGCACCGACACCGGGTTCGGTTATCCTGGCCGCGGTCCTGCTTAAGATGGGCACCTACGGCTTCTTGAGATTCTTGCTGCCGCTCTTTCCGGTCGCCGCGCAACACCCGACGGTCGTCTCGACGATGTTGGTGCTGGGTGTCATCGGTATTTTGTATACCGCCTGGGTCGCTGCGGTGCAGCCAGACGCTAAGAAGCTGGTCGCCTACACATCGGTGGCGCACATGGGCTTTGTGGTGCTTGGGATCTTTGCGCTCACCGTGAACGGACTTCAGGGCGGCTTGGTCGTCATGATCTCCCATGGGATCAGCACAGGAGCGCTCTTCCTCCTGCTCGGCATGCTCTATGAGCGCCGGCACACGAGGAAGATCGAAGACTACGGTGGGATCGCTCGCGTGGCACCCCTTCTGACGAGCGCGTTTGTGCTCACAGCATTGGCTTCGATTGGACTGCCTGGTACCAGTGGCTTTATCGGTGAATTCTTGGCGCTTCTCGGCACCTTCGAGACACACCCCATCATCGCGGTTGTGGCTTCTCTCGGTGTGATCTTTGCCGCGTACTACATGTTGCCGATGGTCCAGACGATGTTCTTCAATAAGCTCGACAAGCCTGAGAACCGTGAGATTCAAGACCTCTCGCGCCGAGAAATGGTGATCCTTGCGCCTCTATGCGCTTTGATGATCGTGATCGGGTGGAACCCCACTCCGATTCTTGAGCGAATGGAACCGAGTGTTCGGGTGGTCCTCGAGCGTGTAGAGGCCGCCGCACCGGCAGGGCAGGCGTCGGTCGAGACCGAGGACGGCCTCCAAGTTGTGATCTTCCCGACGGCCGATGTGCCGGCGGGTGACTCCGAATCGAACGATGACGCCGTGGGTGACGACAACGTCACCGACGACAACTAACGCCAGCCGCTTATGGAACTCGACTTCAGCCGGCAGCTCCACTTCGTATGGGCGCTCCTTCCCGAGATCGTACTGTGCGTTTGGGGGATGATCGTCCTCATCGCGGGGGTCTCGGGCAAAAATAAAGAAGGCTCCGACGCTCCGACCGGTGACCCGAGTTTCGGTCCGAGGGCGGACCTGGGGTGGTTTACCCTGATCGGAATCTTGGCGGCATCAGCCGCGAACGGTTGGCTCTACGGAGTCACCGAGGTCGGGAACACGTCGATGATCGCGGTCGATGGATTTCGCCTGTTCGCGAACTGGATCTTCCTGCTCGCGGCAGCCCTCACGGTGCTCATTTCCTTCGCATACATCTATCGGCAGAAGCTTCAGGCCGGAGAGTTCTATGCGCTGATCCTGTTCGCTACCGCGGGCATGATGTTCATGGCGGGCGCGCGCGACCTTATCGTGATTTTCCTCGGACTCGAGGTGATGTCGATCGCGGTGTACGCCTTAACGGCGTTCAACCGCCGGGACCGGAAGTCGGCTGAGGCCGGACTGAAGTACTTCCTTCTTGGTGCCTTCTCGACGGGGTTCTTCCTCTACGGGATCGCTCTGACGTATGGCGCAACTGGGAGCACGAATATCGCCGCCATTGGGGACAGCGTCGCGAGTGGGGCGGCGACGCCCGGACTCCTCGTACTCGCTGTCGCTCTCCTCATGGTCGGCTTCGCATTCAAGGTATCTGCGGTGCCCTTCCACATGTGGACGCCTGACGTCTACGAGGGCGCCCCGGCTCCTGTCACCGCATGGATGTCTGCGGCTGTGAAAGCTGCAGCGTTCGTTGTTTTCCTTCGCGTTTTCCTAGTCGGCTTCGATGCTGCCTACGATTCGTGGTTTCCAATCATGTGGTGGCTTGCCGCGATCACCATGGTTGCCGCCAATCTGATTGCGCTCGTCCAGACGAATGTGAAAAGGATGCTCGCCTATTCGAGCATCGCACACGGTGGATACCTGCTCGTCGCGATGACCGCCGCAAATGAGAACGCTGCGGCCGGAATGTTGTTCTACTTGCTCGTGTATACGCTCATGAACATGGGCGCGTTTGCCATCGTGATCAGCGTGGCACACCAGGGGGAAGAACGGCTCTACATCGACGATTATGCGGGCTTCGGTTGGTCGCAGCCGGCGATGGGCGTCTTCCTCACGATCTTCTTGCTCTCGCTGGCGGGTTTCCCAGGAACCGGTGGGTTCATGGGTAAGATCTTCCTGCTGCAGGGGGCGGCGGACGCCCAACTCTGGGTCCTGATGGTCATCCTCGTGATGAGCACGATCGCCTCGTACTGGTATTATCTCCGGGTGGCATGGGTGATGTGGATGAAGAAATCCGCGGCTGCCGACCAGCACTCGATGGTCATTCAGCCGCTTCCCATGCGGTTGGCGCTGATCATCTGCGTCGGGCTGATTCTCTACACAGGGATCTTCCCAAGCGCCGCTCTGGACTTCGCTCGTGCCAGTGTGCAAGGACTGGGTGCGCTCGGGGGTGGTATGCTCGGGATGGCGCCCTAGTCAGGATCGTGCGCTCGTCTCGTTTGGCGGTGCTCATGCAGCTATTTTTGCGCCCCATCGATAACCATCACCTGAGAGCCGTATGCCCCTCGCTGAACACATTTTTCGTGAGTACGACATCCGTGGAATCGTCGGAGAAGATCTCGACGCAGATGTAGCGGAGGGCGTAGGAAGGGCCTTCGGGTCTCACGTTCGTGCGGAGACGGGCCTCAGTTCGCCCCGGGTTGCCGTCGGGCACGACAACAGACTTACATCTCCCGATCTAGCGAACGGCCTGATGGCTGGCGTCCGCGCCGCCGGGGTCGACGTCCTCGACGTCGGCACAGTGCCTTCCCCCACGCTCTATTGGTCGGAACACACGTTTGAGACCGATGCAGCGGTTCAGATCACCGGCTCGCACAATCCGCCGGAGTGGAATGGCATCAAGATGACGCTCGGGAAGGGTTCTCTGTATGGTGTAACGATCCAAGAGTTGAAGCGCCGCATTATCGAATCGGATTTCGAATCCGGTGCGGGGGGCATGGAGCGGGTCGAAGTGCTCGATCGGTACATCGCGGACGTGGCACGCCGCTTCGAGTTGGCGAGACCAATGAAGGTCGCGGTCGATAGCGGGAATGGGACCGGCTCCCTAGTGGCCGAGAAGCTGCTCACTGCGATTGGAGCTGACGTTACGCCTCTCTTCTGTGACTCGGATCCGACGTTTCCGAATCATCATCCTGATCCGACTGTAGATAAGAACCTCGAAGACCTCATTGAGGCCGTGCGAGACACGCCACATGACCTCGGCGTGGCCTTTGACGGGGACGCGGACCGGATTGGGGCCGTGGACGAAAACGGTGCCATCATACGCGGAGATATTCTCCTGCTCCTGTATGGTCTCGACATCCTTAAGCGGCGTGGCCCCGGACAGAAGCTCGTATTCGACGTGAAGTGCAGTCAGGCACTATCCGAGGTCTTCGCAGCAGCCGGCGGTGAGCCGATCATGTGGCAGACCGGCCACTCACTGATCAAGAAGAAGATGAAGGAATCTGGAGCTCTCATCGCGGGTGAGTTGTCCGGTCACATCATGATTGCCGACGACTACATGGGCTTTGATGATGCCCCGTATAACGCATGCCGCCTGCTCGAATTGGTGAGTCGCTCCGAGCGTCCACTGTCAGAGATGGTCGCGGACTTCCCGGTGTATGTATCGACCGCTGAGATCCGTATCAATGTCACGGAGGAACAGAAGTGGGCCGTGGTGGCAGATGCCGTGGCGCATTTCAAGTCCAAATACGACGCGATCGATGTTGATGGCGTGCGGGTCCTCTTCGGTGATGGCTGGGCGCTCTTGCGTGCATCCAACACCCAGCCCGTGATCGTCGCGCGTTTTGAGGCGCGCACCCAAGAACGACTCGCCGAAATCCGTGGCGAGGTCGCCGAGTGGCTCACCGCCGCTGGCGTACCCTTCCAATAGGATGGACATGAAGCCCGATCCCACGAACGTGCTAGGGGCCCTGCGCGGCGGCCGACTTTTCATCATGATCGCCCTGGGGATCGCACTCTTGATCTCTATGGGGCGCATGGCGTCTGAGGCGTATGTAGAGATCCTCTGGCACGCACAGTCTGGGTACTCCGAAGTCTTTTGGCGTCGAATAATTTGGGAGTGGGGCACGCGCATCGTCGCAGGCGTCGCAGTGGGGATCGTGATCTTCCTGAATCTGCGTATCGCGTCGACAACGCTCGGAGGGGTCCAAATCAAGCGTCGTGTCGGGAATCTGGAGATCTCGGAACAGCTCCCGAAGAGTTACGTGTTTTGGGGCATGTTGGGAGTTTCCTCGTTGCTCGCGCTTTGGTTTGGCGCCGCGGTCCCGGCCAACCTCGGGCTTCAGATTCTGATGCTGAAGAATGCGGTTGTTTGGGGCGTGACGGATCCGGTGCTCGGTCATGACGCTGGCTTCTACGTCTTCTGGGTGCCTGTCTTAGCCAGTCTGATCACGTTCGCGCTCATCGGCGCGTTCCTGGTCTTCACCCTTGCTACGGCAGGATATGCCGCGACGGGAGCGCTGCGATGGGGTAAGGGGCGAATCGACGCTCAGGACGTTACGAGAGTGCACCTCGGCGGTCTGCTCGCGCTCTTCTTCTTCATGTTGGGTGCGCGCCTCTGGTTGAGTCGGTATCTGCTCTTGCTGGATGGGACCTCTGCGGTAAGCGGAATCTTCGGCTTTACGGACGCAGAGGCGCGGCTACCCGCTCTTCAGACCCTGACGATCATCTGCGTCATGGGTGGGGTTGGTGTGTTTTGGGGCGCCTGGAAGAACCGAGTCACACCAATCGTGACCTCTTCGATTGCTGTTGTTCTCTCGATGATCGTCATCGGGCAATTCTATCCTGCGATGATCCAGTCATTCCGTGTGGAGCCGAACGAGTTGGATCGTGAGGAGCCCTTCATCGAGTACAACATCGATTACACACGGCTTGGTTTTGGTCTCGAAGAGATGCAGCGCCGACCGTTCAGTTTCGAGGCCGGACAGGCCATAGATTGGCCTGAAGTCGGGCGTCAGTTTGCGGGACTTCCGGTTTGGACCAGCGGGGCATTGCTCGCCACATATCGGGAACTGGAAGCGAGATTCCCCTACTACGACTTCCAGGACGTTGCTATCGATCGGTATCCGGGACCCAACGGACCCGTACCGGTAGCTGTCTCGGTCCGCGAAGTGTCTCCCGGCGGCATCCAGGACCCCAACTGGCAGAATCTCCATCTCAGAGAGCGCTACGTAGAAGGGATGGGTGCAGTGGCCAGTCTGGCCGCGGAGCGCACCCCCGAAGGGCGCCCACCGATGCTGGTCTCTGGCATTCCCCCAGAGGCGTCACCGCTCGCTCAGTCTGTACCCGGATTGACGTTGGACCGATCTGAAATCTTCTTCGGCCGAGGTCCTCAGCCCTACGCAGTGATCAATGCTGGACCGGACGAGTTCCAGGCGCCTGACGGTGCGCTGGGCGTGGCCGGTGTGGATTTTCCTGGAGGGATCAAGCTGGCGGGTGCGATTCGCACTGCGCTGTTGGCGTGGCGTTTTCAGGATTCGAATCTGTTGTTCGCGTCCGACCTGACGGATGACAGTCGACTCATCTACCGGCGCCGTGCTCAGGATCGGGTCCGAGCGATCGCACCGTTCATAAGGCTCCCAGAGGCCGCGTACCCCGTCATTGCAGATGGGCGTATCGTTTGGGTCCTGGAAGGCTTCACGGGGACGCGTGCGTTCCCGCTTTCAACGGTCTACGAACTCGGCACCTTCAGATCGCAGGTCACATACGCGCGCAATTCGGTGAAAATCGTCGTCGACGCCGTGACTGGAGATGTGGACTTCTACCGAGTCCCCATCGCCGACCCGTTACTGGACGTATACGAAAGAGCCTTTCCGACCCTGTTCAAGCCCATGTCGGAGATGCCTGAGGCCATTCGGTCACACGTCCGGTATTCGACCGCGCTTTTGGATCTTCAGGGCAGGGTATTGCTCCAATACCACCAAGAAACCGCGCCGGTGTTCCATGGCCAGCAGGACGTATGGGCCTCTCCCCAAGAGCTCGCTCAGGGCACAAACCCCATCGCCTATCGACCGGAGTACGGGATCTACGCCTTGCCGGGCGAAGAGGATGCCCGATTCCACCTCACGACTGTGTTCGTGCCTGCGGGTCGGCAGAACCTCACGGGGATCCTCGCGGCACGGACTGACCCGTTCGGTGCCCCGGAGTTGATCCTGTACGACGTTCCCGTGACGGACCAAGTGCCCGGGCCACGACAGATCGAAGCACTGGTGGAACAGGACCCGGACATCTCACAGCAGTTCTCTCTCTGGCGCACAGGGGGAAGCGAAGTTTGGACCGGGCACCTGCATCTTGTTCCGGCAGGAGACCGGATCCTCTACATGGAGCCGGTTTTCCTCGCGGCGGAGGCCGATGCGATTCCAGAACTGCGACGTTTTGTAGTCAGTGATGGCGTTCGTGTGGCGATGACGGAGGACCTCTCGGGTGCGATCACCCAGTTGGCTGGCCTAGAGGTCATGACCCTCGGGACGGTACCGCTGGGAGCCCCGCCTCTGCCCGCCGAGGACGAGACGCTGCTGACTTCTACTGCTTGGGCTGCGAGCGCGTTGGACTTGTTGGAGACGGCCGAAACGCGAGCTCGAGAAGGAGATTGGCAGGGCTTCGGAGACGCTCTTGAGGAACTCCGCGTGCTGCTTCAGAGACTGGAGCGTGGGGGCCCCTGACAGCCAGGGAAACCGTCAGATCCACCTCTTCTTCAGCCGTTGATCGGCCCTCTGGCCTCTGGTAGTTTGAAGGGCTTTACACGCCCAGGCGGCCGCTTGTTGCGCCCTGCCTGAAGGGCTTCTCCCCAATTGAGACCCCATGGATATCCACGAATATCAGGCCAAAGAACGCTTTCGGGCGGCCGGCATTCCAGTACCTCCTGGAGAGATCGCAACGACTCCTGAACAAGCGGAGTCGATCGCTGCTCAATACGGCGGGATGGTTGTCGTCAAAGCCCAGGTCCACTCCGGTGGGCGTGGTAAGGCCGGTGGCGTGAAGCTGGCCAAGGACGCTTCCGAAGCCAAAGAGCACGCTACCGCGATCTTGGGTATGGATATCAAAGGTCTAACTGTAGAGAAAGTGCTCGTGACGCCGGCCGAGGACATCGACACCGAAGCCTATGTCGGGGTTCTCGTAGATCGGAAGAAGCAGGCCGCGACGTTCATGGTCTCCGCTGAAGGGGGCGTGGACATCGAGGCGGTCGCGACCGAAACTCCGGAGCTCATTCGTAAATTGACGGTGGATCCACGGTACGGGATTCTCCCTCACCAGGCGTTTTGGCTGGCCAACTTTCTGTACGAAGATCCTGCGTTGATCAAACAAGCGTCCAAGATCATCGCGCAGTTGTACACGTCATTTATTGAGTCTGGGTCGTCCATGGCGGAGATCAACCCTCTGATCACGACTCCGGCCGGTGAAGTGAAGGCGATCGATGCGAAGATGAGCATCGACGAATCGGAGTTGTTCCGTCGCCCCGAAGTCGCAGCGATGAGAGACACGTCGTCGGAGCCGCCTTCGGAAACAAAGGCTCGCGAGGCGGGACTGTCCTATGTGAAGCTCGACGGTGACGTGGGGTGCTGCGTGAACGGCGCAGGACTCGCGATGGCCACAATGGATCTGGTGAAGTACTACGGCGGTGAACCGGCCAACTTCCTGGACATCGGTGGTTCTTCCAATCCGGACAAAGTCGTTGCTGCGCTCGAGATTATTACTTCGGATCCGAACGTGAAGTCCATTCTCTTCAACATCTTCGGGGGCATCACGCGTTGTGACGACGTCGCGAACGGCATCGTCGAGGCGACCCGTCGCATTGACATTACGCCACCGATCGTGATTCGTCTCACCGGTACCAACGAAGAAAAGGCACTCGAAATCCTTCACGAAGCTGGTTTCTCTGCCTACACGTCCATGGACGAGGTCGTAGAGAAGGCTGTTCAGCTCGCGAAAGGGAACTAGATCATGGCAATCTTCATCGACAACGACACCAAACTCGTCGTTCAGGGCATCACCGGTCGGGACGGTTCGTTCCACACGTGTGAGATGATGGCATACGGCACGAACGTGGTTGCGGGTGTGACCCCGGGTAAGGGTGGACAGACGTTCGAAGGACCGAACGGAAAGACCGTCCCGATCTTCAACGCAATGGACGAGGCGGTTGCCGCGACGGGTGCCAACGCTTCGGTGATCTACGTGCCGCCTGCGTTCGCAGCAGGTGCGATCCTGGAGGCGGCGGATTCTGGTGTTTCGTTCATCGTTGCGATCACTGAGGGTGTGCCCGTGCTCGATATGGCTCGGGCCCATGCCTTCGCCAAGGACAAGGGCGTAAGGGTGCTGGGGCCCAACTGCCCGGGGTTGATCTCACCCGGAAAGTCCAAGGTCGGTATCCTACCAGGGAAGATCGTGACCGAAGGCCCGATCGGCCTCGTGTCTCGTTCCGGCACGCTGACCTATGAAGCCGTCTTCCAACTCACGGGTGCTGGATTGGGTCAAACAACGTGTGTCGGTATCGGCGGAGACCCGCTCATCGGCACGAATTTCATCGATTGCCTGGCTGCCTTTGAAGCCGATCCGGACACCACGGGTGTTGTGATGATCGGTGAAATTGGTGGTACGGACGAGCAGGAGGCGGCCGAATACGTCAGTGCCCACATGACGAAGCCGGTTGTCGGCTTCATCGCGGGGCGGACGGCGCCTCCAGGCCGGCAGATGGGCCATGCAGGTGCGATCATCAGCGGTGCATCGGGCACAGCAGAAGACAAAATGAAGGCGTTCGAGGAGAACGGAATCTCCGTGGCGCAGCGACCGGTGGATCTCGTTGGCTTGATGCAGGACGCGCTCGCCTAGCGGCGTCGCACAAATTCATGGAAGAGAAGGTGCTTTTGGTCGATACTGCTCTGGAGCCGGTCAAGTACCGCGTATACCCGGACACACCGCTGTCTGAGGTGATCGACCTCATTGTGCGGCGAGGCGTCAGGGCGGTACCGGTGGTCGGTGAACAGTACGAAGTACTCGGAATTATCACGTCCGGCGACGCACTAGGGCGGATCGTGCGAGGCGCTCCGGCGGAGCAGCCGGCGAAGGCGGGCGAGGGTCCCGAAGTGTTGGCCCGTGACGTCATGACTCGAGCTGTACTTTGTGTTTCGGAAGACCAGCCGCTCAACGAAGCGGCGCACATGATGGTCAACCGAGACGTTGAACAACTTCCAGTAGTGCGTGATGGCGAGCTGATTGGCTTCGTCACTCGCGGTTCGATTCTGCGGTCCCTACATGAGGGTGCCGCTACCCCCGAAACAAACAACGAAGACGATTCATGAGTCAGACGCTCGCGATCATAAAGCCAGATGCCGTTTCCGCCGGAAATGCCGGAAATATACTCGCCCTCTTAGAAGCCTCTGGGTTCACCGTGAAGGCCCTCCGAATGACTTCGCTTGATGCGGAGCAGGCCGGCGCGTTTTATGCGGTTCACGAGGGGCGGCCGTTTTACGATGAATTAGTCGAATTCATGATGTCTGGACCCGTCATGCCCATGGTGTTGGAGGCCGAAAATGCGGTCCCGAAACTCCGTGAGGTCATTGGCGCGACGGACCCGGCAGAGGCCGCAGACGGCACTGTGCGTAAGCTTTACGCCGAATCTAAGGGCCGAAACGCCATTCATGCGTCTGATTCGGACGAGAATGCAGCCATCGAGATCGGCTTCTTCTTTTCCTAGCACACTCAGCTTGGAATCGGCTGATCCGGAGTGTCAGAATTCGGTGGCCGATCCACTAGACAATTTCGGCGCCGGAGCTAGTTTTCACGACTATGCTAAGACTTGATCTTAATCGTCTTGCACGAGAGGGGTCGGTCACTGTCGAGGCTAAGCTCCCGGCGGATGCACCGTTGTGGGATGAGAGCGGTGTTTCGTGGGTTGGGCCAGTCGATGTGAGCCTCATGGCTACGCATGCTGGAACAGGGGAGATCGTGGTCCGGGGCAGTGTGAAGGGAGGGTTGGCACGAGAGTGTCGCCGATGCCTCAAGCCGGTCCGAAGAAGTTTCGAACACGACCTAACGGTCGTGTTCGTTGCGTCAGACTCAGCCGACGTTGAAGACGACGACGGTGTGCATGTGTACGACGCGAGTGATGAGCTCGATTTGAGTAACACGGTCCGTGAGGAAGTGATCTTCACGGCCGATCCATACGTGGTTTGCGAACCTGGATGCCAAGGGCTTTGTCCGCGGTGTGGTGTGAATCGAAATACCGATTCATGCGACTGCACTTCGGATGAGCCCGATCCCCGGTGGGAGGCTCTCAGGGCGCTCAAGGAAAAGTGAATAGGTAATGGCTGTCCCAAAGAAGCGGATTTCAAAGCAGCGTAAGCGGAAGCGTCGGACTCATTACAAGGCCGAGGGCGTGACCGTCAACGCGTGCCAGAATTGTGGTGACCCCAAGATTCCGCATCGGGTTTGCCCGAATTGTGGACACTATCGTGGCGAGCCAGTCCTCGAAGTCAGTATCGACTAGGTCGGGCTTTGCCCGAGCTATGTCCTCTCGCCTCTACTGAGGTCCGCTAGTGCGCATCGTTCTTGACGCGATGGGTACGGATCATGCGCCCCGCACGGAAGTGGCGGGGGCGATCGAGGCGCTGAGCGAACTCGAGTCTGATGTAGAGATCGTTCTTGTGGGTGACCGAGACTCGATCGAAGCGGAGCTTTCCGCGTATGCCGAGATCCCTCCTGGGCTGACGATTCTTCACGCACCGGACCGCGTGACGGCTGCCGACCCGCCAGCATCAGTGATCCGGCGAAAGCCTGATTCCTCGATCGTCGTCGGCTTGAAGTTGCATAAGGCCGGTGACGCCGACGCCTTCGTCAGCGGTGGCTCTACCGGAGCTGTGATGGCGACGTCGCTGTTTACACTCCGGCCGTTGCCAGGGGTCGATCGGCCGGCCATCGGGACCGTGCTGCCCACTTCAGCCGAACCGTGCCTCCTTCTGGACGCTGGCGCCAACGTCGACAGCAAGCCTCACCACCTCGTTCAGTTCGCCCATCTTGGGAACATCTTCGCTCAGGACATGATGGGGCGCGAGACTCCCCGAATCGGGTTGCTGAACATCGGTGAAGAGCCAGGAAAGGGGAACGAACTGTCTGTCGAAACGCATCGTCTGCTGGCAGCCGAATCCGGACTGAATTTCGTTGGTAACGTGGAGGGCCGTGACATCATCAGAGCGTCGTGTGATGTGGTGGTATGCGACGGCTTCGTCGGGAACGCACTGTTGAAGTTCTATGAGTCGGTGGCCGCCTTCATCATCCAGATGTTGAAGAAAGGACTGGATGTCGCGGACACCGACGTCGATCTCGAAGACGTCTTCCGAGTCCTAGACTATTCTGAGACCGGTGGCGCCCCTCTGTTGGGTGTCGATGGGGTTTCGATTATTTGCCACGGTGCCTCGACGGCAAAGGCCATTAGGAACGCGCTGAAGGTTGCGTCGCGGGCTGTACGTTCGAACATGGTGGAGCACAGTGCGCGGGAACTCGCCGCGTTCATCCAGGAGTCGTAATGAAGAAGCCCAACCCGATCGTCGAAATCGCCGCAACGGGTAGATACTTGCCCGACAACGTGGTGACGAACGACGATCTCGCGCAGCGGATGGACACGTCCGACGAGTGGATCTTCTCTCGCACTGGAATTCGTGAGCGCCGGATCGCCCCTGACGATATGTGTGCGGCTGACATGGGGGCCGGGGCGGCACGTCAGGCCATGGAGCGGTCCGGTGTTGAGCCGGGTGAGGTAGACATCCTCATTCTCTCGACGGCCACTCCAGATCGGTGGCTTCCGTCGACTGCTTGCGATGTTCAGGCGCTTCTGGGTTGCTCCAATGCGGTTGCTTTCGATTTGATGGCCGCCTGCTCCGGGTTCATCTACGGACTCAGCATGGCAGAAGGCTTTCTCGCGGCCGGTCGAGGTGAAGTCGCGCTCGTGGTCTCTGCCGAGAAGATGAGTGCGATCGTGGACTGGGAAGACCGGGCCACGTGCGTTCTCTTCGGAGACGGAGCGGGTGCCGCGGTGGTCCGCCCGTCAAACGGGTCGGGCCGAGGGATTCTTTCCAGTCACCTCCAGTCGGACGGGAACCTGGGCAACTTGTTGTACAGGCCCAGCGGGGGTGCAGTCCACCCGATGAGCCAGGAAGTTCTCGATGACAGGAGCTATCTGGTTCGTATGCAGGGCCGGGAGATCTTCAAGAATGCAGTCCGGTCGATGGCAGAAGCCTGTGATATCGCGCTTCAGTCCGCTGGACTCACCGCGGAGGATGTCGACATCCTCGTGCCGCATCAGGCGAACATCCGGATCATCGAAGCGACAGCGAAGTATGCCGGGATCCCATTGGAGAAGGTCTACGTGAATGTCGACAGGTATGGGAACATGAGCTCTGCGACTGTACCGGTCGCGCTGGACGAAGTCGTGGAGAAAGGCCTCATCGGGCCTGGTTCCAACGTTCTCATCGTAGCCTTCGGCGCCGGCCTCACCTGGGGTGCGACGGTGCTCCGCTGGTAACCCCCAAAACAGATATGTCACTTGCTCTGCTTTTCCCCGGCCAGGGGTCCCAGGTTATCGGTATGGCGCAGGCACTGGCTGCTTCCGAACCTGCGGCTGCGGCCGCCCTCTCCGCCGCTGACGACGTCTTGGGCTTTTCCTTATCGTCTCTGATGGCGAATGGCCCCGAAGACGACCTCAAGGCCACCAAGAACGCTCAGCCTGCCATTCTCGCACATTCGGTCGCGGTGCTGCGTGTCGTGCAGGAGCGGCTCGGTCCCGTTTCTTTTGCCGCAGGTCACTCATTGGGTGAATTCAGCGCGCATGTCGCGGCGGGCACACTAACGTTCGAGGATGCCCTGGCCGCTGTGCGGCTGAGGGGAGAACTCATGTTCGACGCCGGACAGGCTCGCCCGGGAACCATGGCTGCGATTCTTGGCCTCGCCGACGCGGACGTCGAGGATGTCTGTGCCTCGGTGGACAGTGGGATTTGTGTCCCTGCCAACTTCAATTCCCGTGGTCAGGTCGTCATTAGTGGTGACCGAGCCGGAGTAGAGCAGGGGATGGCGCGAGCTAAGGAGGCCGGAGCCAAGAGGACGGTAGAACTCAACGTCTCTGGCGCGTTTCACTCGCCCCTGATGGAGCCAGCGGCGGCAGGGCTTCGTCAGAATTTGGATTCCATCGACTTCCAGGACCCGGCGTACCCAGTAGTATCCAACGTTACCGCTGCTCCGGTCACAGAAGGCGCCCAGGCGCGTGAGCTTCTGGTGGAACAGCTGACGTCGCCCGTCCGTTGGAGTGGATCCATTCAAGCGATGGTTGACCACGGGGTCGATTCCTTCCTGGAACTTGGGCCCGGGGGTGTTCTGTGTGGACTCAATCGACGGAACGCGAAGGGCCTCCCATGTCGATCGTTGGGTGAGCCAACGGACCTCGAAAGTTGGTACACCTAAGCCTAGCGTCGCCTAAAAGAGAGATATGATCATGAGTCAGGAACTCGAAGGGAAAGTGGCGCTCGTCACCGGCGGATCTCGCGGTATTGGACTAGGCATCGCTCAGGCTCTTGCAGAAGCCGGCGCCAAGATCGCAGTAATCGGCCGGAACGGTGAGCGCGCTTCAGAAGCAGCCGCAGCCCTCTCGGGCGAGGGCCACATGGGATTCGCGTGCGACGTTGCGGACTCCGAGCAGGTTAAGGCGACCCTCTCGGCTGTAGAGGCCGAGGTTGGTCCCGTAGGTATCCTCGTGAACAATGCGGGGATCACGCGGGACAACATTCTTCTTCGAATGAAGGATGAGGAATTTGATGATGTGATCGCTGCGAACCTCAAGGGTGCATTTAATTTCACGCGTGCCGTAACTCGCGGAATGATGAAACGTCGTGAGGGCGTGATCCTCAACATCACATCCGTAGTTGGGATCATCGGGAACGCCGGTCAGACGAACTATGCGGCGTCAAAAGCCGGAATGGTCGGAATGACCAAGAGTGTGGCCAAGGAATTGGCATCGCGGGGCGTGCGCTGTAACGCCCTCGCGCCGGGCTTTATCAGCACTGATATGACCGGTGACTTGACGGAATCACAGGTCGAGGCGCTCCAAGGACAGATCCCTCTGGGAAGACTTGGGGAAATCGACGATGTTGCGGGCGTTGCGAGGTTTCTCGTGGGGCCTGCAGCGCGCTACATTACCGGCCAGGTATTGGCGGTCGACGGCGGAATGGTCATGTAGTTCTCGTTTCGCCCGCACCGCCATTTTCACGATGACAAACACAAGCGGTCATTTCCAGAACCCCTAGGAGGAGCAATGAGCGAGTCCATCGAGGCCCGTGTACGAGAAATTATCATCAACGAGTTGGGCGTTGAGCCTGAGAAAGTCACGGACGATGCGTCCTTCGTGGAAGATCTCGGAGCCGATTCTCTCGATACCGTTGAGTTGGTAATGGCGTTTGAAGAGGAATTTGGCCTCGACATCCCGGATGAGGATGCCGAGCAGATGCGTAGCGTCGGCGACGCGATCAAGTACCTGAAGGAGAACGGAGAGGGCTGAGTCCTCGGACCATCTTCAGATCGGGAAGGGCGTGACCATGGGGAACGGAACAGGTGAGGTGCCGCGGCGGGTCGTTGTGACGGGTATGGGATTGGTTTCTCCCGTCGGGAAGGACCTGGAGTCCAGCTGGCAGAACATGTTGGACGGCAAGAGCGGTGGCGGGCCTGTTACCCAATGTGAGGTGACAGATGAGTGGGCCTGTCGTGTTGCCTGCGAGGTAAAGGGCTTCGACCCCCTCGACCACATGGACCGCCGGGATGCCAAACGGCAGGACAGGGTCTCACAGTTTGGGATCGCAGCGTCTGGTGAAGCCTTGAAGTCCGCGGGCCTCGACGGGTTACCTGATGGCATGGATCCAAAACGTTTCGGTGTGATTTTCGGCACTGGAATCGGCGGAATCAAAACGTTCGAGGAACAGCACAAGAAGATGCTGGCGGGGGGGCCGAAACGGGTCAGCCCTTTCTTCATCCCGATGTTTATCCCCGACATCACCGCGGGCTTCATCAGCATACGGTGGAATCTGCAGGGTCCGAACTACGCCACCGTTTCCGCGTGTGCTTCTTCTGCACATGCGATCGGTGATGCGATGCGTCACATCAGGCACGGTGACGCGGACATGATGATCGCTGGAGGCTCCGAGGCGACCATCACGCCCATGACGTTCGCTGGGTTTTCGTCGCTCAAGGCGATGTCCACCAGAAACGACGACCCAGAGGGTGCTAGTCGGCCGTTCTCAGCGGATCGAGACGGCTTCGTAATGGGCGAAGGATCGGGCGCCGTCGTACTGGAGTCGCTCGAGCATGCCCAAGCGCGAGGTGCCGAGATCTTGGCAGAGATTGTCGGATATGGCCTATCGGCGGACGCCCATCACATCACCGCGCCGCCGCCGGATGGTTACGGTGCGCAGAACGCGATGCGCATGGCCATGGAGTATGCTGGTGCAAGGCCCGAGGACGTCGATTATGTGAACGCCCACGGGACGTCCACGATGGCCGACGCGGTCGAGACGTCAGCGATCAAATCGGTATTCGGAGATCACGCCTACAACCTTGTTGTAGGCTCGACGAAGTCGATGACCGGGCATTTGCTCGGAGCTGCCGGAGCCTTGGAAGGCATTGTGTCCATGCAGGCGTGCCGGACCGGCAAGATCCCGCCAACGATCAATTTTTCGGGACTGGATCCGGAGTGTGATCTCGAGTATGCGCACGGTGGCATGATGGAACGGGACGTGAAGCTCGCGCTCAGCAATTCGTTCGGCTTTGGTGGACACAACGCTTGCTTGGCGATCCAGCGGTGGGACGGCTGACCGGTCGACTGCCATGAGAATCGGCACGGGCTATGACTCCCACCGTTTCCTCGAGGGCCGTGAGTTGGTTCTGGGAGGAGTGCATATCCCCGACCATGCTGGGCTGTCAGGGCATTCGGACGGTGACGCGGTGTGCCACGCGATAATCGACGCCATTCTAGGGGCGGCAGCCGCAGGGAACGTGGGCAGTCACTTCCCACCAAGCGACGACGAATGGAAGGACGCCGATTCCATGGACCTGCTCGCCCGGGCCATGCGAGTACTTGATGCGCGCGACTATCGGGTGGGGAATATCGACGTCACGGTAATCTGCGAGACCCCGAAGATCGGACCGCATATAGATGCGATGCGGATGAGCCTTGCCAAGGTTTTGCATGTGCCCTCGACGGCGATTTCGATCAAGGGTAAAACGAACGAGAAAATGGGGTGGATCGGCGCGGGTGAAGGCCTTGCCGTACATGCAGTCGCGCTGATCAAGCCACAGTCGGGAGCGGCCGGTGGAGAAGCCGGCAGTGGTGGAGGGGCTTGGCCCCTATAGCAGGGCAACGGTAGCCCCTCTCACCCACATTGAGGGGGTGAATGTTGGCTGACTTCTTTGTTTGGGTAGATCGTGTCCCGAACGGCCTCGTCTATCTCGTGCTGGGCTTGGGGGCGGCTGTCGAGAACGTGCTTCCCGCTGTCCCGGCTGACACCTTTGTTGCCTTTGGTGGATTTCTTTCGGCTGTAGGAGACCTGGATCGCCGATGGCTATTCTTGTCGACATGGGTCCTGAACGTCGCTTCGGCGGTTGCGATGTACCGTGTCGGGTATCTGCACGGGCCGGCCTTCTTTCAGAACGGATGGGGCCGCCACGTGCTTCGGCCGCACCAGATGGATCGAATGCGGACGTTCTATGACCGATTCGGCACGCTGGCGATCTTCCTGACTCGATTTCTGCCGGGCCTCCGATCCATCGTTCCGGTGTTCGCCGGCGTCACACATCAGCCGCTTATTTTTGTCGTGATCCCCATCGCCCTGGCGTCGGCGATTTGGTACGGGGCTCTCATTTGGCTCGGGGCGCTAGCCGGCCAGAACCTAGACCGCCTGCGGATGCTCCTGGCGAATGTGAACGGAGTACTTCTAGCCGCCGCGGTCGTCGCCGTTGCCGTGGTCGGGGTGTCGTGGTGGCGCACCAGACACGCCGTCGATGAGTGAGTCATCTGGGGCGCGCGAGGCTCTTCCTAGAGCCTTCCGCTTCGAGCAGTTCCAGGACTACCTGTCATTTGAGCGTGGCCTGTCGGCTCGCACCGTGTCGGCGTATGACCGGGACCTCACTCGTTGGGCTGAATTCATGGTGAGTCGTGCGATCCGGACCCCCGAAGCCGTCACTCCTGCGGATCTCAGAGAGTGGGTGTTCGATCGGCGCGAGGCGGGCCTCGCGCCGCCCTCGATACGGAGGGCCCAGAGTGCGATCCGCACGTACTTCAGATTCCTCATCGCGGAAGGGGATCTCCAGGTGGATCCCACGGAGAGACTGGAGAGCCCCAAAGTAGGGAGGAAACTTCCCGACTTCCTGACGCGTGAGGAGGTGGAGCAGCTCTTAGACGCTCCTGACCCGACTAAGGCACTGTTTTGGCGTGACCGTGCCATTCTCGAGGTGCTGTATGCATCCGGCGTCCGCGTCACGGAGTTGGTCGAACTCCCGCTGTCCAGCCTCGACCGAGACGACGCCTTCGTGACTGTCTTCGGCAAGGGCTCCAAGGAGCGGCTCGTACCCCTCGGGGGGCCGGCTCAGCGAGCCCTCGAACGCTATCTCCGTGAGGTGCGCCCTTCGTTGGAGCAGGGGAACGGCGCAGGAAGAGTCTTCCTGAACGTGCGTGGACGTCCTCTTAGTCGCGAGTCCGTGTGGAAGCTGGTACGGGATAGCGCGGTCCGGGCAGGTATTACGAAGAAGGTCTCGCCGCACACCCTTCGCCACACATTCGCGACCCACTTGGTGGAAGGCGGTGCCGACCTAGTCGCGGTGCAAGAACTGTTGGGACACGTCGATATCTCGACGACCCAGATCTACACACATGTCGACCGTGAGTACCTGCGGGACGTACACCGGCGATTTCATCCCCGGAGTTAGCGAACGCGGGGCTCCGGCTGGCGGACTACCGGCCGGTCGGACCTTCCTGACCACGGCGGCGGGCTGACTCACCGTCCACGGCCTCGATCAGCCCCGCCTGGGACATGGTTGTCAGGATCAGACGTACGGCCTCGGTGAGCACGGGGTCCCGTTCCATACGGAAGTCTGCCTCGGCACCGATGTCCTCCATGCGTTGGGCCACATTGATGCGGCCGCGCCAGTTCAGATATTCGAGAATGGTCTCGTCGCCGAGGAGCTCTTCAGAAAGGCTAGCATCCCGAAGTAGCGTCACCAGTTCGTCGAACTCGGCGGCGTCCAAGCCTGGTTCTTGGTTGGTGTCACGCCGTGCGGCCGCTGCGTCGAAGCCGAGCTCAGCTAGGCGGAGACCAAGCGGAATCTGCTTTTCGTTGACTTCGGTAATCAGCTCACGCTCGATGATTTTGAGGGTATCGTCCTCGATCTCGAGATCCGGGAAGATTCCTCCACCGTTCACAAGGGTCCGACCCGCTGCTGTTGTGACGCGAGGGAAGGTGTCTAAGTCTTCCTCCATCGGGCGGCCCAGCGCATCCCGCGAGCGTTGGAGTGACCGACCGAGTGGGGTATGCCACGATCCAGTCGTGAAGCGGAGGCGGCGGTTCCCGGGAAGAGGCATCACGGTCTGAACTACGCCCTTCCCGAAGGAGCGTTCGCCAAGCACGATGGCTCGATCGTAGTCCTGTAGAGCGCCGGCCAAAATCTCTGCCCCAGAGGCGGTGAACCTGTCGACAAGGATCACCATGGGAAGGTCAGGCACGAGCTGCGGCCAGCGATCGTCGAAGGAATCGGTCGACATCTCACCCGGGGCGGACCCAGGAATGCGCTGCACTGTACTCGCCAGCGTGGAGCCAGGTTTTAGGAACAGGTCTGCCAACATTAGAGACTCATCGAGGAAGCCGCCCGGATTCCTACGGAGGTCGATGATGAGTCCGCTCGTACTTCCCAGCTCCTCTAGCGCTGCGTTCATTTCGCGGGCAGCGTTCCGGGCCACTCGATCGAGCACGACGTAGCCGATTCCCGACTCTAGGACTCCGTAGTGCACCGCTGGCACGTGGACTTCGGCTCGGGTGATGTCTAGGGCGATCGGGTCGGGATAGCCCGCTCGCTTGACCTTAACGAGGACGTTCGACCCGACCGGACCTCGAATGGAATCGGCCGCCATGCCGGTGGTCCATCCCGATGCGTCGTGCTCGTTCACACCGACCAGGACATCACCGACTAGAATGCCGACCTGCATCGCGGGTGTACTCCGGAACACAGCGGTGACTGTGACCTCATCGTTGAGGGGCGTAATCTGAAGCCCAATGCCCGAGTAGTTTCCGGTGGTTTCTTCTTCCCAAATTTCAGCTTCGACAGGCGTGAAGAGTTCTGCATACGGATCATTGAGCGCCGCGATCATCCCGTCGATCGCCGCTTCCCAGAGTGTCGAGTCGCTGAAGCCATCCATGTGCATGGTTGAGATGGCCTCAACCGCATCGGCAAGGGCATCGACCACGGGTACTCGTGGTGCCTCGGCCGCTTGGGTCTGCGCGTGCAGGCCTGGAGCGGCGAGGGCGAAAAGAAGGCTCAACGATGCGATGCGATGTGTCATGCGGGCGCCCCGGGCGTCAGCGAATGGTAGGTTCTGTATAACCCCCGCGTAGGAACCGGCGTTCCGATCCTTAACGCGGGTGTGATGCCGCACTGCAACTTGCGGACCGTAGGGATACCTTTGTTGCGTCTTGGCCGAAAGGCCCAGTGGCTCCAGAAACCGGACAGAACGACTGCTCATGAGTTCAATCGAGGCCCGGCCACCCCTTCGCGTGGCGCTCGTTCAATTCAAGCCGACAAAGGGTGACGTCCCCGGCAACATCCGTGCGGTGCGTGACCTCGTGGCGTCGCAGGTAGATCACGCGGACCTGGTGGTGTTTCCAGAAGCCGCTCTCAGCGGGTACTTCCTGGAGGGCGGCGTAGCTGAGGCGGCCCTCTCTGTAGAGACGCTGGTCGAGATGCTCGGCGTGCCGCCTGCGGATGCGCCGGATCTGGCAGTCGGCTTCTACGAGCGGTGGCGCCGGCGCTTATACAACAGTGCGGCCTATCTCGAACCTTCTCCGGAAGGCTGGGTTGTTCGGCACGTCCACCGAAAGATGTTCCCTCCGACATATGGGATTTTTGACGAGGCCCGTTTCGTGGAGCCAGGTACCGACGTGCGCGCCTTCGACACACGCTTCGGCCGTATGGGGGTGCTGATCTGTGAGGAGATGTGGCACTCGATGCCCCATACGATCCTCGCGATGGACGGGGCGGAGGTTCTCATTGTGGTGAGCGCTTCGCCCGCTCGTGACTTTCGCCCGGGGGCGGGAGGAAGGCCGGCGAATCTGGAGCGTTGGGAACAGCTAGCACCGGGTGCGGCGACCGAACACGGGATCTTCGTTGTCGTTGCCCAGTTAGTCGGGTCAGAGGGGGGGAAGCTGTTTCCTGGTGGATCGATCGCAGTGGGGCCTGACGGGCGCATTCTGGAGCGAGGTCCGTTGTTGGAGGAAGGGGTGACCATCGCCTCTTTGGAGGCGTCTGCGATTGATCGGGCCCGCGTCTCCGCGCCATTGCTCGCAGACCTCGAACAGATGCTCCCACATCTTCAGAGATCCCTTGAAGCGACCAGGTCCGGCTCGAAGTCGGATGACACGATTGAGGACGCCGATCCGGAGCCCAGCGAAGCCATGTCCGCTCCTGTGCTCGCGGGCCGCGGCGCCGTGATGACCGACGACCCGTCGTTATCCGATCGTGCGGCGCTCGAGCTCGATCTCGAACTCGTCGAACGAACTCTGGTCGAGTTTGTTAGGGACGAAGTGCAGAGGCGTAGGTCCTTCGAGAAGGTTGTGGTCGGAGTCAGCGGAGGTGTCGACTCCGCTGTCTCACTCGCGTTGGCCTGTAGGGCGCTCGGACCTGAAAACGTATATGGCTTCCGGCTCCCTTATCGCGAGTCGAGTTCAGAGAGCCTCGAACACGCGAAGTTGGCTCTCGATGCGACTGGGGCACATTCGCAGACGATCGAGATCACTGACCCCATCGACCGGTACGTCGACGAATACGAGCCGGGCATCTCGCCTCTGAGGAAGGGCAACCTCATGGCGAGGACTCGAGCCGTGATCCTCTTCGATCAGTCAGCGAAACTGCGGGCCCTTCCGTTGGGGACCGGAAATAAGAGTGAGCGCCTCTTGGGCTACTTCACATGGCACGCGGATGACTCACCCCCGATCAATCCCATCGGGGACCTCTTCAAGACTCAGGTCTGGGCGCTCGCGAGGCATTTGGGTGTACCCGACGTCATTATCGAAAAGCCTGCCACCGCAGACCTCGTGAAGGGTGTCACCGATGAAGACGAGCTCGGCGTGTCGTACCACGATGCGGACCCGATCCTGCATGCGCTGGTGCGGGGGTACTCCGTGAAGGACCTCGAGAGGCTTGGCTTCCCGCCAGAGGCGATCGAGGTCGTCTGGCGGCGGTTGCAGAGCACCCACTGGAAACGAGAGTTGCCCACGGTCGCAGTTCTGTCGTCTTCGGCTATTGGGGAGTTTTACTTGCGGCCGGTGGACTACTAGGCGTTGGCCCTTCCGGTCGCCTCCGCCAAACCCAATCAGCTAATCGGCCGCGACTTCGGCTGGACCTTCACGGCCCACAGCCCAGAGTTCATGTCCGAGAAGAACACATGCCCCTTGTAGGGCTGTGGCCCCCAGACGGACGTTTGGTTGGCATAGTAGCCACCTGGGTCCTGAGGCTTGTAGACGGCTACCTCACGCCCTTGGGCCCCTAGGTCGCCCATGAGCTCGCCTGAGACGTCCACGACGCGTAGGCCGCCCTTGTAGTACGCCTGGTAGAGCATGTCGTCTTCCACCCAGGTGTTGTGGGTCCCGGCTTCTGCGACCTCGTAGCGGGCGACGTCCCGTGGGTTTTCGGGGTCAGTGAAGTCGATAATGTGGAGATACCCATCCATGCGACCCTGGACTCCGCCGGTCCCCGTCTTCGGATCGTACGGCTGGTCGTCAGTGCCGCCACCGCCCCAGGCACGATCTCGTCCGCCGGAGATCTCATCGCCGAGGAAGAGGTAGAACTTCCCGGTGGTCTCCTGGAAGTAGGGGAAGGCCGCGTGGGTCGCCCCGACGGGGTACGGCACGCTTGTTACCAACACGGGGTTCTCGATCGAGCCACCCCATCGGCCATTCCCGACGTCGACCACGATGACGCCGTTTTGCCACTCGGAGGAATAGGCGATCCCATCGTGCACCCACACGTCGTGGATCCGACTGTTGGGATGGTTGTACTCACTCACGAACTTCGGGTCGTACGGGTCACGCACATCGATGATCACGTACTTGTCGCCATTGGCGAGCGCGAACAGGTAGTCGTCCGTCGCGAACATGTTGTGAACGCCGCCGGTCACTCCGTTGGTATCGAAGGTAGACGCGATGGTGGGGTGCGCCGGGTCCGCCATGTCCAGAATGACGACGCCGTTGCGGCGGTCGGATGCCCCCTCACGCGAGAGCGCCGCGTAGCGGCCGTTCGGCGCGACCTTGACGTCGTTCACGGTTCGTGCATCGATCTGAATTGAATCCGTCTTCACGATGCTGGTCGGGCTCGTGACGTCCCAGAAGTACGCCCACCCATCCGCTGACCAGGTCCCCGTGACGGCATAGTCTCGGCCGTTCACGCCCTCGAAGACCCAGAGGTCGGAGGTGTGCTGGTCCTGAACCGCGCCTTGCCCTTGGAGCTCCACTTCCTGGACGGCGTCTCGGCCGTGAATGAGCACCGTTCTCCGCGCAGTGAGTGGGCCGGACATTGCGAGCAGGGTGTACCGCCCAGGGACTTCGGCGACGAATGCGCCGTCTTCGATGATGGCGGCTGAGCCCGGCGCCTTGATCGAGTCGTCGGGGACGAACGTGTACGCCCAGGTGGTTGGAAGTCCATCCACCGCACCCGAAGGGCCTTCGCCCGCGGCTTCGAAGTGCAGCACGTCTCCAGTCCGGGCGGCATCGGCTCCTCCGTGGATCGCTAACTCCGTCGCGGGGAAGGCCGTGACGTCATAGGCGGCCGTGGCGTGCACGACTCCATCGACGGAAGCGGAGACCGTGATGGGGCCGGTTCCATGTGCGGTAACGCTACCCCAAGGGTCGACGGTGGCCACAGAGCTGTTCGAACTGGACCACTCCACGAGCAGGTCAGGGCGGGGTGTGCCATCCGGGTGAAACGCAGTGGGTGCGTGCGTCAGCGTCGTACCCTCGAAGAGGCGCTCCCCAGAAGGGTGCAGATCCAGGCGATTGATTGCCGGCCAATTGATGGTGACGGGAATGGTTAGCGGTGCGGGGCCGTCGCTGGCACCGGCAGGCATAACCGCCGTCGCGATGATCTCGAACTCTCCGGCGCGGAAGGCCTGCAGCATTCCGTTGCGGTACCGCAACACAGTCCGAGGCGCGGCAAAACGGACGGCCATCTTGACTGTTTCCCCAGCGGCGTCGACAACCCGCACAGAGATCGGCAACTCGGCTCCGACCTGCAGGGTCGCGTTCGCGGGCTCTGCAACCAACCGAAGCGGGCTGTTCTGAGCGGCGGCGGGCGTCGGCATCAACAGGTAGGCACTCAACACGAGGGCCCCGGAGAGGTGTCTTGTGTACAGCATCAGTTGGGTACCCTGTGCAATTGGCGTTGGAGTCGTCGCGACGTGCCCACGAGAGACCCTGCGGCCTCCTAGTGTATCCCCCTTGGGTTGTTGACGCCCCACGGGACGGACAAGAGAATCAGTCATCTGAGATGGATGATCAACCATAAGTGAGTGATCAGCATATGCGTATTCGCGTTTTGCCCTCCCTAGGTCTTCTGCTGGCGGGGGCGGTCTTCACCGCGCCACTAGCGGCACAGGACCGCGTCACCACGCCCGACGAACAGTTCGGACATGAGATCGGCGCCGACTACGAGCTCATTAATTACCAAGAGCTTCACGACTACTGGATCAAGCTGGCTAACGAGTCGGACCGGATGATTTTGGACACCATCGGATTGACCGAAGAAGGCCGTCCGCATATCCAGGCGATCATCACGTCGCCGGAGAATCACGCGAACATCGACCGCTATCGTGAGATCGCCCGCATGATGGCTAAGGCCGAGGGTGTGAGCGAAGCGCAGGCTCGTCAGCTCGCGATGGAAGGCAAGGCGGTCGTTTGGATCGACGGTGGGCTGCACGCTACCGAGGTCTTGGGTGCCCAGCAGCTGACCGAGCTCGTATACCGGCTCAACGACAACACCGATGCCGAGACGACGCGGATCCTCGACGACGTGATCATTCTCGCGACTCATGCGAACCCCGACGGTCACGCGCTCGTCGCCAACTGGTACATGCGCACTGAAGACCCGCTTCTACGGACGACGAGCGGTGTCCCGGTGCTGTACAACAAGTACGCTGGTCACGATAACAACCGCGATTTTTACATGGCTGCGCTGGCCGAGTCGCAGAACATGAACACATCGATGTACCGGACGTGGTATCCGCACATCGTGTACAACCATCACCAGACCGGCCCGCAGGGCACGGTGATGTTTGCGCCGCCGTTCCGTGACCCGCCCAACCATTATCTCGACCCGCTCATCATCACGGGGTTGGATCGTGTAGGCTCGGCGATGCACCAACGGTTCGTCCGCGAAGGGAAGGGCGGCACGACCATGCGGTCCGGCGCCTCATATTCCACGTGGTGGAATGGTGGCCTGCGCACGACGCCGTATTTCAAAAACATGATCGGGCTGCTCACGGAGACCATCGGTCATCCGACTCCAATGGAGATTCCGTTCATTCCGAGTCGCCAAATGCCCATGGGGGACATTCCGCTTCCCATCGAACCGGGGCCGTGGCACTTCCGTCAGTCGATCGAATACTCGCAGACGGCGAACTGGGCTGTGATGGATTTCGCATCGCGCAACTCGGACCATCTCCTCATGAACATCTGGCAGATGGGTACGAACTCGATCCAGCGCGGGGACACGGATTCCTGGACGACGCTGCCGTTCGAGATCGATGCGGCCGCCGAGAGCATGGACCGCGGGACTAGAGCGGATTGGGAGCGCATTCTTCGTGATCCCACCGACCGTGATCCTCGCGGCTTCGTGATTCCGGCGGATCAGCGCGACTTCCTTACCGCCATGAAGTTCGTCAACACGCTCCTCTACAACGGGGTCGACGTACACCGGGCGACGGCGGACTTCATGGTCGGTGGAGAGAGCTATCCGGCGGGCTCCTACGTTGTGAAGGGCAACCAGGCCTTCCGACCACACGTCCTCGACATGTTCGAGAAGCAGCAGCACCCGAACGACTTTGCGTTCCCGGGTGCGCCTCCGACGGCTCCGTACGACAACACAGGCTGGACGCTCGCGTGGCAGATGGGCATCGACTTCGATCGTGTCGTGGAAGGATTCGACGGACCGTTCGAGCTCGTCGACGACATTATCTCAGCGCCGCCGACTGGCATGATCGCTGGGGCTGCCGATGCCAGCGGTTACTTGGTCGATCACATCAATGATGCGTTCATTGCAGTGAACCGAGTGTTGGCGTCGGGTGGAACGGCGTATTGGTTCACGGACCCGGTAGGCTCATACGACGAGGGAGCCTTCTATCTCGAGGCTGATCGCTCGGTCATTGAGGGGTTAGCGACAGAGAAGGGGCTCCGCTTTGAGGGTGTTCCTTCACGTCCTGCAGGAAACGCGATGGAACTCGAACCCGTGAAGATCGGCTTGTGGGATCGATACGGTGGCTCGATGCCGTCCGGTTGGACACGGATGATCCTCGAGGACTTCGAGTTCGACTTCGAGGTCCTGTACGCTCCCGACTTGGATCACGCAGACCTCTCGGAATACGACGTGCTCTTGTTCGAGGACGGCGCGATTCCGGCCGCGGGTGGCAGCGGTGGTGGCCGAGGCGGCCGAGGCGGCATTGCGCCGACGGATATCCCGGCGGAATTCGCCCGGCGGCAGGGTAGCGTGACGGTTGGGACGACCGTCCCACGTATTCTCGACTATGTGCGTGAAGGCGGCGCGGCGATCGCGATCGGCTCTTCGGCTAGTCTCGCACAACACGCGGGCCTGCCGGTAACAAACCACTTGGTGGAGAATGGCCAGCCACTGACACGGGAGCAGTACTTCACGCCGGGGTCGATTCTGGACATGAAGGTCGACCACACTAGCCCCCTCACACACGGGTTCGGCGACAGGGTCAACGTGCTCTTCAGTCACAGCCCAACCTTCTCACTCACGGCGGGTGCCGAGGCACAGGGCGTTCGTCGGATCGGCTGGTACGACACCGCGAGTCCGCTCAAGAGCGGCTGGTCGTGGGGTGAGCAGTATCTGGAGAACGGGGTCGGCGCGATCGAGGCCGACTACGGCCAGGGCAAGATGTTCATCTTCGGGCCGAAGATCACGTTCCGCGCTCAGCCGCATGGGACGTTTGGGTTCCTGTTCAATGGGATCTACTACGGGGCTGCGAAGGATAAGATCATCTCGGACTGAGTTCAGCGTTTTTCTTGAGCTTCTTGAGGGCGCCCGGCGAGAGCCGGGCGCCCTTCTGTTTTCCGCTCAGTGGCATGTTCTTCACGCTCGGAGAATGGGGCGTGCTCGATGTTGCGGAGGTGCAAGCGATCCCCGCCACGCTGTGTGGAGCAGCACTTTACAACGTGAGCAACGCGTTGGGCGCTGCGGCGCTCGCGCATGCGTTGGGCTTCCCGGACGATGTGATCCGTGCGGGGCTCACAGTCCTTGGTGCCTCTCCTGAGAGCAGCCCCGGCTGAGGCAATCTCTTCGCTCTCGACGGTGTGCACGTCTTGGTGGACTTCGTCCACAACCCGCACGGGTTTGAGGCTGTGGCCGGGATGGTCGAGCGTTTCGCGCCCAAGCGACTGGCCCTGATGGAGGACTCTGGGGCTTCGAGAACTACTGCGGCTTCACTCGATGCTACGTCGCCTGGTCCACCGGTCTGACGAGCACTTCCGACACACTGACGTGATCCGGCGCGGTTACCGCATAGAGCACCGCATGTGCGATGTCCTCCGGCTGAAGCGGTCGCTTGCCCTCCCAGCCCTTCGCCCAACCCTCGCGCATCGCCTCATTGGCCACGGTGTCGAGCAGCTCGGTACTCACGAAGCCCGGCTGGATGTCCGTCACACGTATGCCGTGCTTCGCGCCCAATTCGAGGTGTAGGCCCCAGGAAAGAGCTCGCACAGCAAACTTCGTAGCAGCGTAGACGGATCCCCCGGGGAAGGGTCGACGGCCCGCCACTGAGCCGATGTTCACGATGTGCCCACCACTCTGTTCGATCATTGTTGGCAGCACAGCAGCGATGCCGTGCAGGACCCCATTGATGTTCACATCGACCATGTGTTTCCAGTCATCGATGCGACCTTCTGCCATCGGCGAGACCGGCATGATCCCGGCGTTGTTCACGACAATGTCGATGCGGCCGAACTCATCCGTCGTGGCCTTGACGAGAGCTTCGACGTCTTCTTGGCGGGCGACGTCGGTCTGGACAACCAGGGCTTTGCCGCCACTCTCTGCGATCGCAACAGCCGTGGCCTCCATGCGGGCGAGCCTCCGTGCGGCGAGCACGACGCACGCACCTTTGCCGGCGAGAGCGATCGCGATTGCCTCTCCGATCCCCGCGGACGCGCCAGTGACGATGGCGACCTTGCCACTGAGTGGGCCGTCTGACATCAGCTAACGATCATCGCGCCGGCTTGCGCGAGCGTAATGAGTAGGGCCCGTTTGATCCCCAGGGGGCCATCCAGGTTGATGAACCATTCGCCCGGCGAGTGAGCTCCACTCGCCATGCCCCCCCCGCCGATCGTGATCGATGGGATGCCTTTCGAGATCGGAATGTTCGAGTCTGTGGAACTGCGTCCAAGCGTCGGCTCGACACCCAAGAATTCCGTCGCCGCGACCGCTCGTAGGACAAAAGGATCGTCTGCTGCGATCTCACCCGAGGGACGATTCCCGATCAGCTCCAGTTCGAGAGTCAGCTCGTCGCCTTCCCGGCGCTGCGCGTTGGCCTCATCCACCGCACGCTCCATAGCGCGCTGAAAGATCTCGTCGATGCGGTCCAGGCTCTCCGGACTCTCGGAGCGCATGTCGACTTCCATCCAGGCTTCGAAGGGAATCGAGTTCACCGAGGTGCCGCCCCCTAGCCGGCCAACGTTGTAGCTCGTCCGGGCTCCCGAGCGCGTGATTGCGTCCGCCGAGAGGTCGAAGTAGTCGATCGCCCGACCGAGCGCGTGGGCAGGATTGGCCAGTCCAAAAGCACCCCAAGAGTGTCCCCCGGGACCTCTGACCGTGACTCGGTAGCGGTACGAGCCCAGACCCTGGTGTGTAATGCTGGTGTGTCCCGTCCCGTCGATCGAAATGAAAGCGTCGATCTTTGGGCCATCGTCACGGAAGAGGTATTTCACGCCACGGAGATCGCCGACGCCCTCCTCACCGACGGTCGCCACGAACAACAGATCTGCCTGCGTTTGGATGTCGGACTCGTTTAGGGCACGGAGCACAGCGAGCATCGCTGCGAGGCCCCTCGTGTCGTCTCCGATTCCTGGCGCAAACAAGGTGTCTCCCCGCTGCCGAACGGTCACGTCCGTACCTTCGGGGAAGACGGTATCGAGGTGGCCTGTGATGGCCACGACGTAGTCAGAGTCTGCGCCACGTCGCAGGCCGAGCACGTTGCCCTCAGCATCCACCCACGTCGAATCGACTCCGAGGTCCTGCAACTTCCGTAAGAAGCGTTGTCCGCGAGCTTCTTCGCCGAATGGCGGCGCAGGGATCTCAGTGAGTTCCAGCAGGTCGGCCATCGTTCTGGCGTCCCGCTCGTCGATGTTCTCGAGGGCGGCTGCGACCTTCGGGTTTTGAGCGAGCGTTGCGATTTCTGCTGCATACGTATCGGCCTGGGCCTCAACGACGGAGGGAATCAGCGTTGCCGCGGCTAGAACCGAGAATACGCTTCTCACGAGGACTGACTTGGTCACGCTATTGCTCCGTTTACTATCGGTCGATCGATCCATTGTTTGCCGTTCTAGGGTGCAATCAAGATAAGCAGAATCGGCGCATGGGCCTCGTTCCACACCGGGAAGTTGCACAACCTGCAGAAATCGGGCCAGGAAAGGAAATGGAAACGGTTGATCTTGGTACTGCTTCTGCCGAACATTCGGCTCACATCTGCCGCACCCCAGTCTCTTTTCGAGGACGGGGCCACACTGGAGCCACCTCCTGACGGTGAACCGCCCAGCTTCTGGAGCTCTCCCGCTCCCAGGATTCATGATTGACTGGCTTGCAGGCGTGGGTCGGGTGTCCAGAGTGACATTCGAACATGCCGGTGGGCTGGGGCTACTTTCGTGGCAGATCATCCGGGCCACGGTGCGTCTCAAGGTCTCCATGCGGTCGATCTTGAATCAGATGTACATCATGGGGGTCCAGAGTCTGCCTATCGTGCTCGTTACGGGGTCCCTCGCGGGCATCGTGACCAGCCAGCAGGGCGGCTACCAGATGACGAGCGCCATGCCCGCGTACGTGTTGGGCAGCCTTGTGGTAGAGACGGTTGTTCTGGAAATGGGCCCGGTGCTCACGGCCATTGTCCTCGTCGGCCGGATCGGGGCTCGTATCACCGCGGAACTGGGCACTATGGTCGTGTCCGAACAGATCGACGCCTTCAAGTCGTTGGGTCGTGATCCTGTCGCGATCCTTGCTGCTCCCAGGGTGATTGCGGGAATTCTCGTGCTGCCGCTGCTCGTTGGGATCGCTGATATGATTGGCATTTTAGCCGGTGTCGGCGCCGCGTACTTGGACGTGGGTCTGGGAGTCGAGTCGTTCTTCTACGGAGCGAGGCTCTTCTGGCATAGCTGGGATCTTCTGTACTCGCTCACGAAGGCTCTTGTCTTCGGTCTGGCGATCCCGCTGATCTCCGTCCACATGGGACTGAAGACCAAGGGTGGAGCCGAGGGCGTTGGGATCACGACGACCCAGGCCGTCATGTTCATGACGCTGACCATCTTGATTCTCGACGCGCTGTTCCCGCCGCTCATGCTGAACTGATGGGGGCCGACTCGTGATCGAATACAAGAACATCCACAAAGCGTTTGATCTTCCCGTGCTCAGCGGCGTGTCGATGCGCGTAGAGTCAGGCGAGATGTTCGCACTCTTCGGTCCGTCCGGTACCGGAAAGAGCGTGCTGCTGAAGACCACCATCGGGCTCGTCATTCCCGACAAGGGCGACGTCGAGGTCGACGGGCTGTCGGGCTACAGGGACGGGGCGAAGGCGATGCAGACGATCCGAGAAAAGGTCGGGTACGTCTTTCAGAATGCGGCGCTCTTCGACTCGCTGAACGTGCTCGACAACGTGTGCATGGGGATCCCGGAGGACGAACTGGCTCAGCTGCCTCGGGCCGAGGCTGCGTCACGCGCATGGGAAGCGCTGGAACTCGTGAACCTCGAGCCACGAGAGATCCTCTCGAAGATTCCGTCCGAACTTTCTGGTGGCATGAAGAAGAGAGTCGGAATTGCGCGGGCGATCATTGGTCGCCCAGAAGTGCTCCTCTGGGATGAGCCCACGACCGGGCTTGATCCCATCAATACCGCTGCCGTCGAGAGACTTATCCAGCGGCTATCGAAGGATCTCGAAGTGACCTCACTTCTCGTCACGCACGACGTAGAAGGGGGCTTGTTGATTTGTGACCGGGTCGCCCTGCTTGACGGCGGTACCCTTCGTTTTTGCGGAAGCCCCGCCGACTTCAGGGCGAGTCCTGACCCGGTCGTGCAGGCTTTCGTTGACCGTGAGGCTGCAGAAGCTGCTCTCGATATTGGTGTGCTAACATGACTGATGCGACTCCGAACGGCGGCCGCGGCGCGCCGACAAACCAAGACCTCGACGACCATGTGCCGAACGTACGGCGTGGTCGTGAAGCCCGACTTGGCGTCTTCGTCATTGGGGGATTGCTCTCGTTCGTGATCGTCCTCTTCATGTTGACGAGCCCCGCGTCCCTCCGTGGCCGCTACATGATCAACACGATCGTCAACGACGCGGGCGGTGTACGACGAGGTGACCCGATCCAGATGCGCGGAGTCAACATCGGCCGAGTGAATCACTTTGAGATGCTTCAGGACGGAAACGTTTCCATGCGGCTCGAAATCGAGGGTGAGTGGTTGATTCCCACGGGGTCGAATAGCAAGCTCGCCGCCGCCGGTATGTTCGGCGGTCGCACGGTAGAGGTGATCCCGACTTTCGCGGAGACCTTCCATGCCCCCGGAGACACGATCCCGGGTGAGGGGGGAGGAGCCGGCGGTATTCTCGGCTCGATGGACGAGCTGAGCGGTCAGGCCGGTACCGTCTTGACCCATATCGAGACCCTCCTCAGCGAACAGACCATCGGATCGGTGCAGGGAAGCGCACGTGAGCTCGAGACTCTGCTCTCAAGCATGTCAGAGGTCATCAACGAACAGAGAGGCGAACTCTCAGGCCTGACTGCCACGCTTCGCCGCTCGGCCGAAGGCCTGGAGGACGCGGCCGCAGCCGGCCCGGACGTAGCCAGAGCCATCGCCCGCGCCGACTCCATCATGACCACACTCAACCAAACCAGCGTCTCCCTAGACGTAACAATCGCCTCCCTCCGTTCGATCTTAGACAAGGTCGATCGCGGAGAAGGTACCCTCGGCAAACTCGTCCATGACACGTCGCTGTACGACAACATGAACGCGTCAGCGGTGACCCTCGCTGACCTGCTCACGGACCTAAGGGAAAACCCGAACAAGTACATCAGTCTGAGCATCTTCTAGCGCCGCACGAGCGCCCCAAACGCAAGAGAGCCCCGAGCCGCAACATCGCGGCCCGGGGCTCTCTTGTTAATTGGAGGTTTTCTACCAGCCCGGAGCCATGTTGAATCCCCAGTGCCACCCCTTGTCCGGCCGCTGCCAGGGGTAGGCGTAGTACGCTTCGAGGATCATGAAGCCGAGCACATTGAAGCGGGCTCCGACTCCTGTCGAGAACACCGGCACCCGCTTCGCAGGGTCGCGGCTCCACTCGAGGGTTGCCGGGTTATCTGCGTCCCATGCCATCCCCGCATCGGCGAAGGCGACCAGCTCGGTCGGCAAGAACGGGAAGTTGATGATCCCGTACTGCTCGACGCCTAAGAAGGGAATTCTGAATTCGAAATTGGCGACTGCGATTTGTTGGCCGAGCAGGCGATCGAAAGCCCCGCACCTACTGTTACCGCCGGTGGGTACGCCGCACTCCTCACTGCTGAAGCTGTCGAACGAGTAGCCTCGAATGAACGTCTCATAACCCAAGAACAGGGGATTGAGCAGCCCAAAGCCGTCCGACTGGTTCTCAGTCGATGTCAGCCCGTACCGGCCGTAGTGCATACCACGGGCGCCGATAGTGAGGTTCTTCGTCGGGCTGTAGTAGCGCCTCCAGTCGGCGATGATCGTCGTGAAGTCCACGGTGCCCGAGGTCTGCTCGACCTCGAAGCGGTATCGGCCGCCGCGAACCGGTGAGACGAAGCCCATGGAGGCGTTGTCTCCGACCAGGGCGGCAGATGCCTGCACCATGTTTAGAGGATCCGGCGAGCAAAATCGATCCCCGGGGTTGTTGCACAGATCCTTCTGGCCCTGACGGTCGAAGTCGACGATGCGCCCGAAGGCATCTGAGAAATACTTGTCGAGCTCGATGTCGTAGCTGTACCGCGTCATCCCGAGAGAGACTTCGAACCTCTGATTCCCAGATAACGGATAGGACACCTGGCCCGACGTCGATGATATGAAAATGCGGTACCGCACGAGGCCGGTGTACTGGCGCACCGCAGGATTTCCTTGAGCATCTAAAATCGGCTCTCCCGCTTCATCGAGCCTCGGATCAAACCCGAAGTCGTAGAATCCCATCTGGTAGGGGATGCGTCCCGCACTGAGCGCCCAGTTCCACCGGTTGGCCATATTTGCATAAAAGAGCTGGCCGCCGATGTCCTTGAACGTGCCCTGAGCCTGAACGGCAACACCAAGGATTTTGTCACCGAGCATGTCGCTGAAATAGGCCGACGCTCCGCCGGAGGCGTAGTTGCCGTAGCTATCTGTCCCGACGCCTAGCGAGGGCTGGCCGACGAAGTCCAACGACATCTCCGATTCGTATTCTTCGGCGTCTTCCGCGTCATACGTGGAGGAGGGCAGGAGGCCCGTCTCGGCGTCGGCTAGGTAGGTGGCGATCCGACTGAACCGATCAGGATTCGCGGGCGGGAGCTTCCGACCCAACTGGTCTCTCGCGTTCGCGACGATATCAACGACGGGAGCCGATCCGTCGATTGCTTTCGAGTAGATGTGGAACTCGAGTTCGTCGAAGACGGTGTAGGCGAGCTGCCCAGACGGTGAGATCGACATCGCCGGGGACATATACGTGTGGCCGCTCACACCGGTCGCGACGTTCGTGATGCGGCGGACGTCGCCGTTATCAAAACTCAGTTCATAGACGTCGGAGACGCCGTCTTGGTCGGAGATGAAGTAGAGACTCTCACCACCGGCACCGTAGACCGGATTGATGTGCTTCACGTTCCCGAAGACCGGCAGAATTCGGACCTGGCCCGTGGCGACTTCCAGTAGTGCAAGCTGAAAGGCGCTGTACGTCAGCCGCTCGAAGCTGGTCTCGGGCCCACGATCACTCGTGAACGCGATCGTCGTTCCGTCCGGAGACCACGTGGGCTGCAGGTCCGCGAACTTGTCGTTCGTGAGCTGGATCATCTCGTCGGACTCAAGGTCGTACATGAAGATGTCGCTGATGCCGCCGACAGAGCCGGAGAACGCCAGATACCGGCCGTCCGGTGACCATGCTGGATTCGACACTGCTCCGATTTGATCGAAGGCGATCCGACGTTGTACCTGACCGTTGTCGGTGTTCGTGATCACGATCTGGTTGTCGCCCTCGGCCGAGACTACATAGGCGAACTGTCGAGAGTCGGGCGACCAAGTGCCTGACGAATCGATATAACGAAGAGCCTCAATGTGCGGGTCCGAACTCGCGCTGGAGAGCTTTCGAATGACCCGACCCGTCGCGACTTCCGCCATATACAGATCGACCGAGAAGAGGTCCTTCTCGGATAGGAAGGCGACGTAGCGGCCATCGGGGCTAATTGACGGGGAAATATTGGTGGTACCCGAACCGGTACTCGGCGCGAGAATCAAGTTGCCGTCATCCGCGGGAGCGTTCCGCCCCTCCATGATCGGCAGGTATTCCTCGGCGACCTTTTCCGTCCAGCGAACGGATAGTGTGTCAGTTGAGAGGCCCAACACCTGTTCGATCGCGCCCTCGAAGCCAACACGGAGGGACCGGCGATAGATCTGAATGACCGCGTCGTCCCCGTACGTTCCGCCGATGTAGGCCCACAAGGCCTGACCGAACCGGTAGGGGAAGAAGCGCGACTCTCGGGTCATCTGGCGGATTGTCGGGAGCTCGTCCCGCCGAATAGCGTCTCGGATCCACATGGCCGTGAGTGGGTCGTCTCGACCCACCGAGAGGTATTCTGCCATGCCTTCGATCAACCAGAGCGGCAGCGACATGAGGCCTTGAATGCCTCCGCCACGACGCGACTGAGCGATGTTGTACTGGAAGGCGTGGACGAGTTCATGGCCCAAAACGTGATCGGTATCCCAGTAGGATCCGGTCATGGGCATGATCACTCGATTCTTCAGCGACTCCGTAACACCACCCGTCCCCTCGCCGATCGAACCGGAGAGCGTATTGGTCTGCTGGAAATCGGGGTGGTCGGCGTAGAAGATGACAGGCTTCGACTGTTCGAACTCGTGTTGAAACGACCGAGCGAGTCGCTCATACCACCGCTCACCCATGCGGGCCGCGTCGAGCACCGCCTCTTCTTCGATGTCGTAGTAGTGGTAGTCGAAGTGCTCCGTCTTCAAGACTTTGAAGTCGAAATCATCGAATTGGACTTTGTTTCGTCCGAAGTACTGAGCACTTCCCGGTTGGGGCAGAGCGCCAACGACCACCAGTGCCAGCGTGGCGCCGAGTATCGCCCGAGACACATTCCCCGCGAGCTTCGTCAAGTCCATCGTCATCATCGCCTTGTATAGAATTGCCACCACCCGATCACTTAGACGATCGGCGTCGGCCGAATCACACATGTAGAGTTTCGAACCCACCAGTCCATTACTTAAACCTTCGTCCGGAAACCCTCAGAGTACCCCGGCCGTTCCACTCTCGTTGACCTGCAGGGGGAACCTGATCCAGATTCTCCCCACTTCCGGAGTGGTATGCAAGCAGGCACCGTGCCTTACTTTGTAATCCCTACCGGTTAGACCCTCTTGTTTAGGTACGCTGTCATGAGCAAAGCCCTTTCTTTTACGGCCATCATATGTGCCCTAGCGTCCTGCGCGGATGTGTCGCGGGCCATGCCGGAGGACGCCGGTGTAGAGTTCCCATCGCCCGCTGGTGATGGCAGCGGCGAGCCATTTCTGTCCGCGTCAGAGGACGGGGTGTTCATGAGTTGGCTGGAGCCAACCAGTGAAGGGTCGAACGCGCTGATGTTCGCCCAACTCGTGGGAGACGACTGGAGTGAGCCTTCTGTGGTCGCCGAGAGCGATGGCTTCTTTGTGAATTGGGCCGACTTCCCCTCCGTGACCCCGGACTCCGAAGGCACCCTGTGGGCGCATTGGCTGCAGAGAGGGGAAGCGGGCGGTTATGACTATGGGGTCCGCATCGTGAATTCACGAGATGGCGGCGAAACGTGGTCTGCGCCTTGGACGCCGCACGAAGACGGTACGCCCACGGAACACGGGTTTGTGAGCGCGATCGCAATGGACGGTTCGATCGGATTCTCTTGGCTCGACGGTCGCCAGTCCGTGGAAGGTCCGGACGGAAGCCTAGCGACCAAGGAAATGACTGTGCGTTGGCGCACGGCGAATGCCGACGGCACCCGGGGCCCAGAGACGCTCCTTGACGCGCGGGTCTGCGATTGCTGCCAGACGAGCGCAGCGCTGACACCCTCGGGCCCCATCGTCGTCTACCGTGACCGAAGCGAAGACGAGATCCGGGACATTTACGTGACGAGGAACATCGATGGGGCGTGGACCGATGGAATGCCGGTCCACTCGGATGGTTGGAATATCGCCGGTTGTCCAGTGAATGGTCCCGCAGCGACCATGGCAGGTTCGGATCTAGCGGTCGCTTGGTTTACCGCCGCTGACGATGTCCCACATGTGAAGGTCGCGTTCTCCGATGATGATGGGGCGACCTTTGGGGAGCCGTTCGTGGTCGATGACGGAAATCCGGCCGGGAGAGTACACGTCCTGGGCAGGCCTGACGGGAGCCTGTTCGTAACGTGGTTGGAGCGGACCGGGGGAGAGGCCGCGGAAGTCCGACTCCGTCGGTACGATCGAAACGGTGCGCAGGGAGATCCCGTCGTCGTGTCGAACTCGACGTCTGCCCGAGCCAGCGGTTTCCCGAGAATGGCCGAAGCACCCGATGGTAGCCTAGTGGTCGCATGGACAGACGCGTCTGCCGAGACACCAATGGTTCGACTCACGCGACTGGTCTTGGAGCATTAGACGATGATGGGGCTGAAGAGGATCATGATGGTCGGTGCTGTGCTCGCGACTGCGGCGTGCGCCGCGTCCGAGATGCCGGCAATGCCCCAGATGGGGAACCTGGCGCCGGCGTATGCTGCGACGACGCTCGCCGGCGAGGCAGTCTCGCTCGAGTCTCTGCGGGGCGAGGTGGTGCTGCTGAACTTCTGGGCCACGTGGTGTGGACCGTGTCGGTTCGAGACTCCTTTTCTCCAGGAACTGTTCGAGGAATACGACGAACGGGGATTCGAGATCGTCGGTGTGTCGATGGACACGGGGGACGCCGCGGACCAGGTGGCGACGTTCGTAGAGGAGTACGGTGTGTCGTACACCATCCTCCACGATCCGCAGATGCGCGGCATGGAGGTTTACCAGATCCTGGGACTGCCTGCGACGTTCTTGTTGGATCGGGAAGGCACGCTGGTTTGGATGAAGTATGGCCCGGTGAGTGAGACGGACACCGCCTTCTTTCAGGCCATTGAGGACGCTCTGAATTGAGTCTGATAGATCCAGAGCGCATCGAAACTCCGGTAGGGTATGTAGACCTTCAGAGGGTCCGGGCAAACGCTGCTCGGGCGGCTGAATACGCGGCGGGGCACGGCTTGGGGTGGCGTCCGCACGTCAAGACGCACAAGTCACTTCAGATCGCCGGGATCCAGCTAGAATCAGGCGCTCGAGGCCTAACGGTCGCTACACTGCGAGAAGCCGAAGTGATGTCCACGCTCACCGACGACATACTTCTCGCCTATCCGCCGGTCGGAGACGAGAAACTTCGCCGGCTCGTTCAGCTCAGTCCATCTCTCGATCTCAAGGTGGCCCTCGACTCTGAGGAGGTTCTGCGAGGTCTCGCGTCGGCCGCAGCTGCAGCCGGCCGAACTGTGGGCGTTCTGGTCGAGCGTGACGTGGGCATGGGTAGAGTGGGACTTCAGTCCTCAACGCAGGTTCTCGAAGTCGCCCGTCTCGCATCTGAACTGGACGGGGTCGAATTTCGAGGCATCATGTTCTATCCGGGCCAGATCCGCATGACTGAGGCGGACCAGGGTGTGCCCATCGCAGAGGTATCTGCGCTTCTCTCTGAGACGGTCCGGGCTCTCGAAGAAGGGGGCTTGTCGCCGGAGATCGTGAGCGGCGGCTCAACGCCGACATTGTATCGAAGCCACGACATGCCCCACCTCACCGAGGTTCGATCCGGGTCGTGCATCTACTATGATCGCGAAGGACTCGACATTGGGTGTGCCGGCCCAGACGACATTGCTTACACCGTGTTGGCTACGGTGGTGAGCACCGCGGTCGCCGGGCACGCAGTCGTTGATGCCGGTTCCAAGGCACTGGCGAAAGAAGGCCGGGTCGGTGACGGCTACGGCCAACTCTTGGATCGGCCCGAGGTTCGGGTAGCAGGTCTATCAGAAGAGCACGGTGTTCTGGATCTCTCACGGACAGATTGGGTCCCGAGTGTGGGAGACAGGGTCCGGATTGTTCCCAACCACGTATGCGTTTCGGTGAACCTGCAGGACGCGTTACTCGCGGTTGACGGTAATACCTACTCGATGCTCACACTTGAGGGCCGCGGACGCGGGCGCTGGGAGGGGTGAGTCCGGACCGCTTAGAGGCGCTCCTTTCGGCCGCCCCCGACATCGAGGTCCTAGTCGTAGGCGACCTGATGCTGGATCGCTACGTATCGGGCCACGTGAATCGGGTCTCTCCGGAGGCGCCGGTTCCCGTTGTCCGGGTGGATACGTCCGAGTCGGCCGTCGGGGGAGCCGGCAATGTCGCGGCTAACATCACCGCGCTCGGTGCACGCTGCAGCGTCGTCGGCTGTGTGGGCGAAGATCCCGCTGCTGATCTTCTCGGTGGGGCGCTAACGGCTCTTCAGGTAGGTGTGGACGGCGTAGTCCGGGACGGTGACCGGCCGACCACCGAAAAGACTCGTATCCTCGCAGGTCAGCATCAGATCGTCCGCTTTGATGTCGAATCGCACGACGACGTCAGCGCGGAAGTCGCGTCAGAATTGGTTCTCAGAATCACCGATTTGGCGCAGGGCGTTAATGCGATCGTGGTCGAGGACTACAACAAGGGAGTTCTCGTTCCAGCTGTGATCGAGTCGGTGCGGCAGGTCGCGGCGGTGCGCGGTATTCCCTGGATCGTCGACCCCAAGCGTAGAAATTTCTTTCGATTTCAGGGGGCGACGGTGCTCAAGCCGAACGCTCATGAACTCCAAGACGCGCTCGGAGAATTCATTCATCCGGATGACCCAGCATGGATGGAGGACGTCCGAAGCCGGCTGGAATGCCAGAACCTCCTTCTCACCATGGGGGAGCGGGGCATGGCCCTCCAGACGGCGGAGGGGGCGTCCTTACGAGTCCCAGCGGTCGCGCGAGGCGTGTATGACGTCTCTGGAGCAGGGGACACGGTTACCGCTCTGGCTGCCCTCGTCCTCGCCTTCGGCGGTTCTATTGAGGAAGCGGCGTGCCTCGCCAACCACGCAGCAGCGATCGAGGTAGGAAAGCCGGGCGTTGCTACGGTCTCGCCCAACGAATTGCGGAGCCAGCTTGCGGCCCGCGCCATCACCTAAATCTGATTCATCCCACGTATCACGGAGCCATTAATGCCGGAACTCAAGCGAGTCCATACTGAGCACGCCCCCGCCGCCATCGGTCCATATTCCCAGGCGATCGTCTCTGACGGATGGGTTTTCTGTTCCGGTCAGATCCCGCTGGACCCGGAGACCGGAGAGCAGAACACTGGGTCTGTCGCAGATCAGACCGACTTGTGCCTCAGGAATCTTGAGCATGTACTCAAGGCCGCCGGTGCTTCCATCAATAGCGTCGTAAAAACGACGGTATTTCTCTCCGACATGAACACTTTTGCGGAGATGAACGAGGTCTACGCAAAACACTTTGGCGACCATCGCCCGGCGCGGGCCGCGGTGCAGGCCGCAGCCCTGCCCAAATTCTGCGATGTAGAGATCGAGTGCGTCGCTCGCGTGGAGGACTGACGCCGTAACCACGCCCTGAAGGCCCCAAAGTCGATTGGACGATTTTGTGCCTCAAAGCGTTGCTCCTTCGCCGATGTCAGCCTACTGTTATGTGAACATATGCATCACGGGGCTGTTACGTCCGTGGTGTTTTGTGTTCGGCAGGAGAAAGAAGTAACACTGCACCCTGAGGAGCGTGGACGCGCTCCTGTTTTACATAGAATAGAAGTAAGGGTGATTCGCTAAGTCCCAACCTCAAGAGGGAGGACAAACTAATGACGCGTCCAACGTCAGCACGCCTTACCTTCGGTGTAGCGCTCGCGGTTGCAGCGCTCGTCGGATGGTCACCAGCTCCGGTAGCTGCCCAAACAACGGGTACGCTTGTCGGAGTGGTGAAAGATGCTGCTTCGCAGCGTCCGCTCGAGGCGGTCCAGGTATACATCGGGGGCACCGGAATTGGTGCCCTCACGAATGCCGCAGGCCGCTTTTTGCTTCTCAATGTGCCAGCCGGCGAGCATGCGCTTGCAGCTGACCTCGTAGGGTATCGCTCAGGTGCTTTGACGGTCACGGTGACCGCTGGGCAGTCTTCGGTAGCCGATTTTGGTCTAAACCAGACCGCCATCACGCTCAACGAGATCGTCGTTACAGGTGCTGGAGTGGCTACCGAGAAGCGTAAGCTCGGTAACACGATTGCCACGATCGACGCTTCCACCCTGGATAACGCTCCGATCGCGAACTTCAGTCAGATGATCGCGGGTCGTGAGCCTGGTGTAGTGTCGCTTCCTTCGTCCGGTTATACCGGTGAGGGTGCGCGTATCCGCATCCGTGGTTCCGCGTCGCTCTCGCAGCTCAACGAGCCGATCATCTATGTGGACGGTATCCGCGTGGATCGCTCGGCGGTGCAGTCGTTCAACGGACAGGGTTCGCCCTCCCGTCTGGACGACATTCCGCCCGAGTCGATCGAGCGGGTCGAGATCCTAAAGGGTGCTGCTGCTGCCACGTTGTACGGCACGGAAGCATCTAACGGCGTGATCCAGATCTTCACGAAGCGTGGCCGCGCAGGTGCGCCTCGCTTCACGGCTCAGGCCGACTGGTCGAACATCGTCGCACCGACGAACCGCATCCTCCCTGTTGCTGACTTTGCAGAGAGCGCGGCAGACCAGGCGCGGATTGCCGCGCGTTGGGGTCGTAACGTTCAGCTCTTCGAGCCGTTCCAGGAAGACATCATTCCTGACATGCTCGGCGCCGGTTTTGGCCAGATCTACTCGGCCTCCGTGTCGGGTGGTTCGAATGCCTTCCAGTACTTCGTGTCGGGTCGCCTGACGGATGAAGATGGTCCGTTCGACGCTGCGAAGAACTTCCCGGTCGTGGAAGGTATTGAGCCGGAGACGGATTCGAATCGTCGAGCCTCGATCACCTCGAACTTCACGATCATCCCGAACAGCAAGGTCCGGATCGGCGTCTCGACGCTCTTCTCGGACATGGAGCACCACACGCCGGACAACTCGAACAACATTTACGGTGTGTTCTCCTCGCAGCTCATGACGCAGCTGCGCCTCGCGACCCCCGACAATTACTACGGTAACCCGGCGTTTGCGACGGGTCGTGAGAACATGTACCAGTTGAACTTCGTGAACTCGCAGCACTTTGCGGGCTCGACGAACATTGGCTTCACGCCGACCGACAACTTCCGTCTCGACGGAACGTTCGGTATCGACTTCACGTCGGATGATGCTGTCTCGTTCCGTCCGTACGCGTGGAACGTCGATGGCTTCAGTGGCTCTACACCGGATGGTAGCCGGACCGTGCGGGAGAATCGTAGCCGCGAGATCACAACGGACCTGAAGGGTTCTCACACCTTCCAAACCAACATGTGGGAGAACACGCTTCTCTTCGGGGGACAGGGCTTCATCCGTCAGCGCCAGAGCGCTGGTGGTGGTGGCCGCGACTTCCCGGGCCCCGGCCTGGAGACGTTGTCCGCTCTCGCGTCGGAGAGTTCCAGTGAGAGCTGGCTCCGTGTGACGCAGATTGGTGGTTACCTGCAGGATCAGCTTGGTTGGGACGACTGGGTATTCTTGACCGTCGGTGGACGTTGGGATGCCAACTCCGCGTTCGGTGAAGACTTTGAGACGGCCTTCTACCCGAAGATTTCCGTCTCAATCGTTCCCAGCCAGGGACTGGATTGGACGAGCGAGACCGTCTCGACGTTCCGTATCCGTTCCGCGCTGGGTAAGTCCGGCCTCCAGCCGGGCGCCTTTGATAAGTTCACCACGTTTTCGCCGCAGCCGTCGGCTGAGGGTCCTGGCGTTCGTCCCAGCAACTTGGGTAACTCCGCCCTGAGGCCTGAGGTTTCGACAGAGTGGGAAGTGGGTGCCGAGATCGGCCTCTTTAACGACAAGTGGTCGGTCGACATGACGTACTGGAACCGCAAGGTGACAGACGCTCTCGTAGCCCGTCAGTTCCCGGTAACGGGTGGGTTCACGTCGACGCAGCTGGATAACATTGGTGAGATGCAGGCTTCGGGCGTCGAGATCAGCCTGCGTGGTGCGCTGATCCAGAGTGAGAGCCTGTCCCTCAACGTGTTTGCGAACACGGCGTACCTGCAGGAAACGATCACCAGCATGGGTGGAGCACCGGCTCTTAAGACCGGTGGTTCGTACCCGCGCTACCGCAACTACCTCGTCGAAGGTTCCACACCAGGTGCGTTCTTCGGTGCCAAGATTGCGGACGTGGCGATTCCGTTGAACCTCGATGGTTCCTGCACGGAGCCGTCGCTGGCCCAGGCGCTCGCGTACTTTGCGGGCCCGGTCAACCCGAGCAGTTTCAAGCCGCTCGCGATCGGTAACAACGGATCCAACAACACGTTCGGTGATCCGAACGGTCAGTTCGCTTCAAATAACTGCGGAGAGGGCCTGCTCGAGTCGTATCTCGGCAAGCCGTCGCCTTCGTGGGCTGGTTCTGCCGGCTTCAACATGTCCTTCGCAGGCAACTTCGAATTAAGCACCTTGTTCGAGTACAAGTTTGGTCACCAGGTGCAGGATCTGTCGGGTATGTTCCGTCGGGCAAACTCCGTGATCGGCCGCAACACGCCGCGCTCGGCTGAGCTCGAGTCGATCATGAAGAACCCGGCATCGTCCGCGCAGGCCCGTCTCGACGCGGCTGTTTCGTGGGCTCGTGAAGTTGAAGGTCTGTCGCCGATGTCAGGCATGAACGGCGTCTTCGATGCCAGCTGGATCCAGTTGCGTGAGGTGTCGCTCACGTACCGGGTACCGGCCGACATCGTTTCGGGCTGGGGACTGTCCACCGCCACCGTCAACCTCGGTGCGCGGAACTTGAAGCTGTTCATGCTTGGTGATTACACGGGCATGGATCCCGAGGGCAACGTCCTCGGCCGCTGCAACGGCGGACTCAACTGTAACTTCCTCGATTCGACCGAAGGGTGGGGGATCCCGATCCCACGTCGGCTGACACTTTCCACTCGCGTCACGTTCTAAGGGGGACGACTAATGATTAAGCAATTGAAAGCTCCCGCGGTGATGCTTGCAGCGACCGTGGCCCTCACCGGCTGTGATCTGCTGGACGTCAGCAATCCCAACAACCTGGTGGAGGCTTCGATTCGTAACGAAGCCGCAGCATCTGCCGTGGTGAACGGGTCACTGGCTTTAGTATCATCGTCGATTTCCCAGTCCTGGCAGCCGTACCTCGTCGCATCTGACGAGTTGTACTGGATCGGCTCACGCGATGCGTGGGGCTCGCTGGACCAGGGATTTGTAGACGATCCTCTCAATGAGTTCATCGACGGTCCGTTCCCAGCTTTGGGGCAGGCCCGGTGGATGAGTGACGAGGCTATTGAGATTCTCGCCGGGCATGTCGCGGAGAGCCCGAGTACGGCCATGACTTACGATTTGGCCCGTGCCAACTTGTACTCCGGCATTCAGTACATGTTGATCGGTGAGACGCAGGAGGATTTTGCGTTCTCCGACAAGACCGAAGACGGGCCGCCGGTTGGCCCGGCCAACATGTTCCAGGTTCTCGACGGTGCGATCTCGCGCCTGGACGCTGCGGTGTCCGGTGCGAATGCCGTCGGTGACGCTGACCTCGCTATGAGGGCGATGGCGATACGTGCGCGCGCGCATCAGTCGCGTGCGATCTGGGACGCCATCAACCCGTCGCCTTCGGGCAACGGACTCGTCAACGCGGCAGCTGCCGCGGCTGACGCTAACGCAGTGATTGCCGCTGCGGGTGGCGCGACGGCTGACTGGACGTACAACCTTACGTACTCCAGCGGCACGGTCAGCAACTCGATGGCGAGCTGGGTGAACGACCGGAAAGAGAACCAGATCGATCTTTCGATCGTGACGGTTAATGCCGCGAACGACATCAACGGCATCGCTCTCATGGATCCGATCGACAACGTCGCGGATCCTGCGGTGATCAGGATTCTCAACCAGTGGAAGGGTGGAAACTATCTGTCAAAGGGTGGCGTTTATGAGCCCATGACGCTGTCCTCCACTCGGTTGATGCATCTGATTTTGGCTGAAAATGCGCTCGCCGGCGGCAACAACGCTGGATTCACAGAGCACATCAACCACATCCGTTCCATGGACGGGTCGACCTTGTTCAGCGGCCAGATCTCGAACATGGATATGCTGAAGCACACGCGTCGTGTGAACGTCATGCTCCAGGGGCTCCGGCTCGGGGACATGTACCGCTTCGGTATCCAAGCGTCGGATTGGTCTAACTTGGCTGTTACATCGTCCGGTCCGGGCGAGATGCTTCCGATCTCAATCATCGAGATTCGGGCCAACTGCCACCTGAACGGCCTCGGCTGCGGTGGTTGATCCCCGCTAAGGGGTAGAGAAAGGCGGGCGCATCCGTACCTTGTGTGCGGGTGCGCCTCGTCTTTTTCAGTCACTGACCTGCAGATATCAGATGATGAAACACAAAGCTCTCGTCGCGCTCGGTTTCGTGGCGCTCGTTGTGGCCTTCGGATGCGGAGCGTTCGAAGATCCCACCCCGAATCACATTTTTTTCCAAGTGGATGGGGAAACCGGAACCGAGGTGAATGTCATTTACTCCACGCAGTTCGTTGCTGGAGTGGATGAGTACGCCGTAACTGGCGTGACGGTCTTCGTTTCGGACACCGTCCGACACACACTGCCTATCGATACGGTGTTCAACATCGCGATCGACCGGCAGTGGTTGGTGCTGATTTTGCCTCCGGAGGAGGGGGCATACGAGCTCAACGTCCGTGTGGATGTCGATAACAGGAGCCTGGTCTCCGAGTCGGGCGGCGTCTTCGCCGGCACCCCATGGTCGTTCGTCTACATGTTCAACCGTCAACTCACCCGCATTATCGAGGTCGAGATTTAATGTCGACTTCCACCTTGATGGTTCTAACGGCAGCAATCGTCCTCGCGGGTTGCTATACCTACACACCGGTTGAAACTCCCGAGCCGGGAACGGTGGCTCGGGTCACCGTGCCGCTTCAATCTGCGGTCGCTGATCGCAACGCTGCGGCGCAGACGGTCCTGGTCGAGGGAGTCGTCCTTGAAGCGGGGGATACCATCGTCTTGGCCTCGACCACGCGTCGCGACTTGACCGCGTTCAGCCGGATGATCCAGTTCGACACCTTCCGTGTGGCACGGGACGGCGCGGTCTCTGTGGAGTTGCGTGAGTCCTCCCCGGGCAAGAGCATCGCACTAGGCCTCGTCATCACCAGCGCGGCCGTTTCACTCGCGATTTCGGCTCTCGCGATCGACGATGGTAAGGCGGGTGACGATAGTGTCGGGGACGGGACGATGCCGGAGGGTGCGGTCGTCATCAGTTCCTCGCTTGTGGGCTTGGTCTGGAAGCTGATCGGACGCTGACGGGAGGTTCACCGCCGGCTATTGGTCTCCTTGGGTTGTTATGGCCCGCTTGTCTTGCTTCCTTTTGTCAGCTGTTCTACGCTGACGTTCCCGGACCGACGCCCCCCCCCTCGAACACCCACAAATCAGGCATCAAAACGATGAGCAGATACGTTCGGCTCCTCGCGCGCACAGTGCTCGGCCTTGCGGTCGTGCTCCCGACTTGGATCGTGCCCGCGGACGCACAGGAATTCCCAGAAGAGATCTACGACGGCCTTCGGTGGACAAACGTCGGCATCGCTCGCGGTGGACGTTCCACAGCTGTGGCGGGTAGCGATGCTCGCCCCATGGAGTACTACTTCGGCGCGACCGGTGGTGGACTTTGGAAGACCACGGACGGTGGAAACAACTGGCGTGCCGTCACAGACGGGCAGATCACGAGTTCGTCTGTTGGTGCGGTAGCCGTCTGTGAGTCGGACCCCGATGTCGTATATATCGGCACGGGTGAGACGCAGATTCGTGGAAACATCCAGCAGGGTGATGGCGCGTACAAGTCGACCGATGCAGGTCGTACGTGGACGCATATCGGTCTTCGCGAAACGCAGAACATCGCGCGAATTCGGATCCATCCGGACAACTGCGACGTCGCTTGGGTTGCAGGTTGGGGCGTTCACTCTGCGGACAATCCGGAGCGCGGGGTGTTCAAGACCAGCGACGGTGGTGAGTCGTGGGACCACACGCTGTTCAAGAGCGAGAAGGCCGGGGCGAACGACCTAGTCGTCGATCCCAACAACCCCGATGTCCTGTACGCGGGGATTTGGGAAGCTTGGCGCAAGAGCTGGGGGATGAGCTCAGGCGGTATGGATTCCGGAATCTGGAAGTCCACCGACGGCGGCGACAACTGGACTGACATCACTGCGAATGTTGGGCTCGGCGACGCGCCGATCGGCAAGATTGGCCTCGCCGTTTCAGGTGCGAATTCTGATCGCGTGTGGGCGATCATCGAGCACAAGGAAGCCGGTGGTGTCTACCGTTCCGACGACGGTGGTGAATCGTGGGAGTACATGAACGACGAGCGGAAGCTCAGGCAGCGTGCCTTCTACTACAGCCGCATCTATGCGGACCCTCAGGACGAAGACGTCGTATATGCCGTGAACACCGGCTTCTACAAGTCGGAAGATGGCGGAGCGACCTTCCCCCGTTCGATCAGCGTGCCGCACGGAGACAACCACGACGTGTGGATTGCTCCGTCGGATACGGACCGGATGATCAACGCCAACGATGGTGGCGGAAACGTCTCCTTTAATGGTGGACAGAGTTGGACGGACCAGCAGTTCATGACATCGCAGTTCTATCGGGTCACCACCACGAACCACGAGCCCTACTACATCTGCGGTGCCCAGCAGGACAACTCGACGGCATGTATGCCGTCGAGTGGGTGGAACCACCTTTCCGCGGCCGGTGGCCGTGGGGGCGGTGGCCATTTCTTCGCGGTCGGCGGTGGTGAGAGTGGATACATCGCGTCTGATCCGGATGACCCCGATGTCTACTACGCGGGTTCGTACGGTGGTGCGCTCTCCCGGTTCGACTACCGAACCGGCATCACCCGGGCCATCAACGTTTGGCCTGACAACCCCATGGGTCAGTCCGCGGAAGACATCACGGAGCGCGTCCAGTGGACCTTCCCGATCGTCTTCGACAATCACGACTCCGGGATCGTGTACACGGCGACGCAGAAGGTCTGGCGGTCCTCTACGGACGGTCAAAGCTGGGATGCCATTAGTGGTGACCTGACCCGTGCGGATCCGATGACCATTGGGCCGTCGGGTGGACCGATCACGCTGGATCAGACCGGTGTAGAGACGTACGCGACCGTCTTCGCGATCGCTCCGTCACACCATGATCAGAACGTGATCTGGGCAGGCTCGGATGATGGGTACGTTTCCGTGACCCGGAACGCCCAGAGCGACGCTCCGACGTGGGAGAACGTCACTCCGCCGGACGCCCCGGACTTCGTTCGTATAAACACGATCGAGGCGTCGCCGCACACACCGGGCAAGGCTTATGTGTCTGGTATTCGGTACTTGGTGGATAACGACAGGAGCCCGTATGTCTGGAAGACCGAGGACTACGGACAGAACTGGACCAAGATCACGAACGGGATCCCGGACGACGACTTCGTGCGCGCGACTCGGGAAGACATCGTACGGCCCGGAATGCTGTATGCGGGGACCGAGAGGACTGTATACGTCTCATGGAACGACGGAGAGAACTGGCAGCCTTTGAGCCAGAACCTTCCCGTCGTGCAGGTCTCGGACCTCGTGGTCGAGGACAACGACCTCGTGATCGGGACACACGGACGGTCGTTCTGGGTGATGCGGGACATCGGAATTCTTCGCCAGATGACACCTGAGGTCGTCACCTCCGACTGGTGGCTCTTCGATCCGAAGGACCCGGTGCGCGGTTTCGACAACGCCACCACCGTTCAGTACTACCTGCCGGAAGCAGCGGATGAGATCACCGTAGAAATCATGGATTCCGACGGTGACATCATCTTCACATCAACCGCCGGTGGCGACGATGACGAGCCGGTGGAAGCGGCGGCAGGTGGTCGTGGGGGTGGCCGCGGTGGCTTCTCCGGGACCATTCGACCTTCTCGTTCAGCCGGTTCGAAAACGTTCCGGTGGAACCAGCGGCTTCCTAGCTGGACCGACTTCGAAGGTCGCATCTTCTGGGCGGCTGGCCCTGTGGGCCCGGCCGTAGTCCCGGGTCAGTATCAGGTCAACATGACGGTGGACGGCGAAACCCAGAGCCGAGAGTTCGAGATCAAGATGAACCCGCGGGTGCTCGCCGAAGGTGTCACTGTGGCGGATCTCCAGGCGCGACATGATCTCGCCATCATGATTCGGGATCGTGTGACGCAGGCCAATGAGGCGGTTCTGCAAATGCGCTCGATCAAGACACAGATTGACGATCGTACCGAAGAGAACGACAACGCAGAACTGGCCTCGTTGGCAGGTACGGTTGCTGAGCGATTGACGAGCGTTGAGGGTGAGATCTACCAGATCCAGAATCGCTCGGGTCAGGATCCGCTCAACTATCCGATCAAGCTGAATAACAAAATCGCCGCACTTCTGAACCACGTTGAGGGTGCGGAGAATCGTCCGACGGATCAGTCCGTTGAAGTGTTCGACACACTTTCGGACTTGTTGGACGTAGAGATCGGGCAAATGACACTTGTCATTCAGCAGGACTTGGCCCGACTCAACGCGTTGTTGCGGGAGCTGGGTATGGAGCCGATCGACGCGAGCAAGCTGATCGCGTAGTCCGACCCGACGGCAACGACGAGGGGGCGGCGCTGTGTGCGTCGCCCCCTCTTTGTCGTCCTATGGTTACGGTTGCCGGAATGAGGAGTGGATGGCACCGTAAATGAATCTGAACCGAGACACTTCCTTGCGGGGTTGTATGCAGCGGAGCTTTACCACCACCGGACGTTTGACCTTTCGGGGCGCCGTTCTGATTGTGCTTGCGGTCTTGAGCGGGTGTGGTTCCCGCTCGAGTGAAGATCCGTTCAATGGACAACGCTCAGCTCCCTCCCAGATTCGAATCAACGTCGACAACCAGAATTTCAACGATGTTCGGCTCTTTTCGCTCACGACCCGAGGCAGAATGCTGCTCGGTCAGGTTGGCGGGAATGCTCAGCGGACCTTCCAGGTCGATTGGAGAGGACTCGACGAGATCCGAGTACGGATGGAGTTTCTAGCCGGCGCTGATTATGAGACCAACAGGGTGGATGTCTCGCCCGGGGAGCAGATCTACCTGATGATCCCAAGTGAGCCGCGCAACGCCTACTTGAGGCGTCGCTAGCTACGCTCCATAGGGAACCCAGATGTTCTTCACCTGGGTCGCCTCACGCAGAAATTCCTCTCCGTAGCCTTGGTGCGCGTCGAACCAGTCCCGGGCGCGTCCGTAGCTCACCCAGGTCCGTTTCAAGTTGCCGGTGGAAGCGGCCTCGACGGTCTTGGAGTCTTCTTGGCTGCCGAAGTGCCACATGCAGTCGACCGTGTCGTGGGCGGCGAGCGTCGGGAGGGTCTCCGCGTGTGGACCTGTCACGATGTTGATCACTCCGGCGGGGACGTCGGATGTGTCCATGACCTGATACAGGTCCGTCGCGACCAACGACGCCCGTTCCGACGGCAGCACGACGACAGAGTTCCCAACGGCGATGGCTGGAGCGATCCCCGAGATCAACCCGAGCAAGGGACGCTCAGCAGGGGCCGTGATCCCTATGACGCCCATCGGCTCTTTCATGGCCAGCGTCACGTTCCGGAGCGGCGTGTGGTGCACGCGTCCTTCCCATTTGTCTGCCCAAGCGGCGTACACGAAGAGCCGCTCGATGGATGCATCGAATTCGGCTGACGCATCGTCGGTGTCCCCGGAGAACGCTGCGAGTCCGTCGATGAACTCGGCGCGGCGCACTTGGAGGTTCTCGGCGAAGTAGTACAGCACTTGAGCTCGGTTGTGGGCGGTGCGACTCGCCCAGCCCGCCTGCGCTTCGCTCGCGGCTTCCACAGCGTTCCGGACGTCCTTCCTGTTCCCCCGTCCGACCTCTCCTAGGAAGGACCCGTCATGCCCGTATACCGCGACGCTGGAGTCTCCGTCGGGCCGGCTCTGTTTCCCTCCCACGTACAGCTTCGCGGTGCGATCGACAGGAGGTATTCCCTCGACCGCCGCGGCGGGGCTCCCGTCTGTCGGGGGCAGGCTCTGCAACTCCGGCGCGTCGCGCTCCCAGGTCGGCATCATGTACTCATGGAGCCCTTCCTCACCGCCTTCCCGCCCGTAGCCGCTCTCTCGGTATCCACCGAATCCGGCAGCCGCGTCGAAGAGGTTCGTGCAATTCACCCACACGGTGCCCGCTTTGATCTTCGGGGCCACATCGAGAGCAAGATTGATATTCTCGGACCACAGGGAGGCCGCGAGGCCGTACCGCGTGTCATTGGCCAGTTCAACGGCCTCGGCGGGCGTTCGGAACGTCATCAGGACTGCAACGGGGCCGAAGACCTCGATCTGAGCGAGCGTGCTCGAAGGGGCCACATTGGTGCACAGCGTCGGTGGGTAGAACCAGCCTTCGCGGGGTGGGCTCCAAGACGGCTGCCACACCTGGGCGCCCTCGGAGCGCCCCTGTTCGACGAGACTCTCGATTCGCGCCAGTTGGACAGGGGCTACGATGGCCCCCATGTCGACGGCCTTGTCGAGCGGGTTCCCCATACGAAGCGTCTCCATGCGCGCCCTCAGCTTGCGCTCCAACTCCGCGGCGACGCCTTCTTGGATCAGGATACGGGAGCCCGCACAGCAGACTTGGCCCTGATTGAACCAGATCGCGTCGACTACACCTTCGACCACTGAGTCCAGATCCGCGTCCTCGAACACCAAGAACGGCGACTTGCCGCCGAGTTCGAGAGAGAGCCGTTTTCCGCTGCCAGCGGTGGCTTCTCGAATGATGCGCCCCACATCCGTCGAGCCCGTGAACGCGATTTTGTCCACATCGTCGTGGGCCACGATGGCTGCACCGGTCGCGCCATCTCCAGTGATGATGTTCACCACTCCCCTTGGAAGACCGACTTCCTCACACAGCTGCGCGAAGAGCAGGGCAGACAGCGGAGTGAATTCGGCCGGCTTGAGAACGAGTGTGTTACCCATCGCTAGGGCCGGAGCGATCTTCCAGGCCATCATCAGCAGCGGGAAGTTCCAAGGAATGATCTGTCCGATCACCCCCACCGGTTCTGAGTTTGGGAACTCGTCCGGCATGAGTTGAGCCCACCCAGCATGGTGGTAAAAATGCCGGGCTACGAGCGGAATATCGAGGTCGCGGGATTCACGGATCGGCTTCCCGTTGTCCATGGTTTCGAGGACGGCGAATAGCCGGGCATGCTTCTGGATGCGTCGAGCGATTGCGTGCAGGTACCGAGCGCGCCCATGGGGGCCGAGCGCCCACCAACCCGCCTGCGCAGCCCGTGCCGCTGCCACAGCTTCGGCGACCAGAGCGTCGCTGGCTTGTCCCACTCTGGCGATGGTCTCACGCGTTGCCGGATTGGCCACGTCGAATGAGGGTCCCGCCGACGCGTCCGTCCATTCCCCTTTTATGAAGTGACCGAAGGCTCGCCCGTGGTCGTCCAGCCACGTGTTCGCTTGACCGATTGCTTCCGGGGCTGGGCCGTACTCCAGCGAATCGAAGACCTCTGCGACCTTGCTCATGCCAGGGGGTGCCGGTTGTGGGCGGAGTAGCGCCCGGTCACGTGGTGCTCGAGTTGACGTTCGATATCGCCGAGGAGCGACGATGCGCCGAAACGGAACAGTTCAGGCTGCATCCACCCGGTGCCGAGCTCCTCTTTCATCAGGAGGAGCCAGAGGAGGGCCTCCTTCGCGGTTCGGATTCCACCAGCAGGCTTGAATCCGACCGCATACCCGGTCCGCTCAGCATAAGCACGCACCGTGCGGGCCATCGTGAGTCCTACTGGGAGCGTCGCGTTCACACGTTCCTTGCCTGTGGACGTCTTTACGAAGTCAGCGCCGGCCATCATACACACCAGACTCGCTTTGGCGACGTTTCGAAGCATCGCGAGTTCGCCGGTCGCGAGGATCGTCTTGATATGTGCATCGCCGCACGCTTCGCGGCAGGACCGCACTTCGTCGTACAACGCCTGCCAGTTCCCGGTCAGGACGTGCCCCCGAGTCACGACGATATCGATCTCCCTGGCCCCAGCCGCCACAGATGCTTTGATCTCGGCGATGCGTTGTGGGATGGGACTCAGTCCATGTGGAAATCCGGTCGACACAGCCGCGACCCGGATTCCGGATCCCGCAAGCGCTGAGACGGCTGCGGGTACCATTTGATGGTAGACGCAGACAGCTCCGACCCTAATCGCGTCGGAGGGCATTCCCATCGCCTCCAAGAGATCCCGGCGGACAGGCTGACGAGCTTTGGCGCACAGGCGACGGACTCTTTCCTCCGTGTCATCACCCGCGAGGGTAGTCAGATCCATCAGGGTAATGGCCTTGAGGAGCCAAGCCGCCTGCCACTCCTTCTTGACACTGCGACGTGTGCCGAGCGTAGCGGCGCGACGTTCGACCGCACTACGATTCACCCGGAGGGTGCTCACCCAGTCCATGTCGAGGCGCGCGCCCGGATTGCGGGCGCCCTCGTGCATATCGACTGGGCGCAGCGTACCCCCTTGTGAAGCGTACGTCGCTGAGCGATCACGCGTGGATGATTCTGAGGTCTTCACGAGTCTTGATGCAGGGTTTTCTGAGGCTTCAAAGGTACCTCGGCGTGTTTCCCGATGACAGCCGATGTCCTTTCCCTATTCGACTGAGAGGGGTCATGTTGGGGCCAGGGAGCGGCGCGACCCATCGGAGGCGGTTTTGTTAACACGGATTATCACGAAGTTCGTCGGCTGGGTCGTGTCCGTATTTTACGATGTGGAACGGACCGGACCCGTTATGCCGGAGGGTCCCGTGCTCATCGCCGGGAATCACCCGAACGCGCTTGTGGATCCCCTCGTGATCTTCCGGACGGGTGGGCGTCCTGCGCGTACATTGGCGAAGGCGGCTCTCTTCGAGCAGTGGCTGGTCGGTGCGATGCTGCGCGGCCTGGGTGGCCTTCCGGTTTATCGACGTAAGGACTTTCCGGGCCAGGCGCACCTGAACGACACCACGTTCGATGCTGCGATCGGTGCACTCCACAACGGTGAGGCCGTGCAGATCTACCCTGAGGGACAGAGTCATTCTGAGCCGTCTCTGACTCCAATCCGGACTGGCGCAGCACGTATTGCTTTGCTCGCTGAGGAGCGACGTGATTGGAAGCTCGGCCTACACGTCCAGCCCGTTGGTCTGACGTACACACGGAAACACCTCTTTAGGGGCAGGGTCGTTGCGATGTTCGGGGAGTCGTTTCCCGTGGGGGAGTACCGTGATGCGTACGTGGAGGACGAGAGGGCGACGGTGCGCGCGCTCACGGATCGAATCAGAGCAGGGCTCGAGGCCGTGACGTTGAATTTCGATCACCCAGAAGACCGCGATCTCGTCGAAGCTGCCGAGCGGCTGTATGCGAGGGAGAAGAAGTTCGCCCGCTTTAGAGAGCGGGACAGCATGACAGAGCGGATGCCTCGGCTTCGCCGTTTCGCCGACGGTATCCGGTGGCTCCGAGCGACGGATCCTGTGCGCTTCCGTGCATTACGGGCCCGGGTCCGTCGTTATCTAAGGCTGCTGACGTTGTTCGGCGCGAGTGAAGGTGACATTCCTCCGACCTATCGCATGGGGGTGGTGCTCGTGTATGCGCTTCGTCAGGCCTTGCTGCTGGGCTTCGTACTCCCCGTTGCGCTCGTGGGGATGTTCGCCTGGTTGCCTCCCTTCGTTGCGACGCGCTACCTCGCGCCACGTTTTCGACCGGCGATCGACCAAGTCGCCACGTACAAGATTGCGATCGGCATCTTGGCTTTTCCGTTGTGGTGGGGGATGGTGACCGCGGGTGTCTGGCTCGGGTGGGGCCTGACCGCGGCTGGTATTCTGACCGTCGGCATGCCGACCGTTGGTCTCGCTGCGATCACATGGAGAGATCGCCAGACTCAGGTCCGCGAAGATCTGCGAGCCTTCCGTAGGGCGGTTCGAAGCCCGCGTGGACGCGACCGCTTGTCTGAGTTGAGGCGTGACGTGGCGGAGGAACTTGACGAACTGGCACAGGCGTGGAATGCGGATCGTCTCGCTGCCGCCGCTTCGCAGGGTGCTTCGGACTAGGAAACCAGGGGCCCCGATCGGGGATTCACCCACAAGGAGCGCAGGTGCCTCGCGCTGCGATTCGTTTGGGTGATGAGGGAGAAGCCACTGCTCGCAGATATGGCCGACGCTTACTCTGGCGATGACGTAGTGGTTCTGGGGTTGAACGAGGACCTGCCACCCGACGATGCTCTCGCCTTTCTGGACGAAATCGGAGGGGTGGGTTATCCGCTCGCTGCGGGACTGGATCGACTGCGCGACAGCTACGGATATCGCGGACTGCCATACAGAGTGGTGATTGGACAGGACGGGATGGTCATCTAGGCGAGGTAGGGATTCGGGACGTCTGTCGAACCGATCCAGACTGCCGTAGATGGCGCTTTGAGCGACGGTCCGTAACGAGCTCGGGCTCTTGGCGATCTGCACGCGTCGCCCTATCGTCCGGCCCCGCGAAGCTGTCCTCAGACAGCGTGAAGGACGCGGCTAAGGGGGCGGAGGGAGACTGGTGTCTTCGGCGGTCTTCAAAACCGTGCAGCCCGGCTAGAACCCGGGTAGGTGGGTTCGATTCCCACACGTTCCCGTCAAACGACGGTGGATAGAGCCTATGGCCGCTTGGCCCCGCGCCTCTAGTTCCCGACCGGGATCTTGAATCCCACGTCCATCCGGCCGTTTCCGACCGGACTCGCCTCGAACTCGATCGGGGCCGGGAAGTCCTTTAGGTGCGACGAGACGTACGCATCTGCACCGCTCAAAAAGAGCAAGAAGATTCCCAAAGCAGCCCAGTCCTCCTGCTGCTGCAGACGAGACTCGGTCAGTGCGGTCAGGTCCTCGAGCGTCGGGTCAGCATCGAGGACTTCTTGAATGGCATCCACTTCGACGATGCCTTGGTCGGCCAGCTCGGCGCGTATCACTGACTCCCGGAAGTCGGCGCGATTGCGAGCTTCGCTGATGCGCCTGCGCGTCCGCAGAATCCCGTAGCCACTCGTGGCCTCAAGAACGAAGTAGAACCCGGCCCTGGTACGCGCCCCAATGGAGGCGTGCCCCCAGCCAGGAACCAAGACTGCACGGAGGAAGGCGCCGGTTGGACTGACACCCACACGCACAGCAGCCGAGTCTGGGGCCGCGGGGGAATCCATGTTCTGGGCGGAGACCTCGGCCACGCTCAATAGCGCGATCGCCAAGGCGCACAGGGTCACTGAGCCCAGTCGATGGATTGGCAGTCTCGCGATCACTTGATGGTTCCGTCCCACTCTTCGAGTCGAGGCTCTTGGCCTTCGCGAAGTACGATGTAACTCCGGTGATACACCCAGTCCCCCGAGTTCATATACCACCGACCTTCGGCGACAGGCACAAGCTCGGGCAGGTGCGTATGACCCAGCAATACCAGATCAAGTTCCGACCGGCGGCCCATTTCACCAACGGCCCATTCTCGTAGTGCTGCCGCCCGGCTCAGTTCCATCGGGCCGGGTGCGGTCCAACGGTGCTCCGTCTCAGAGACCCCTCGAGCCACTAGGTCGCCCACGACCGGGGGCAACGAGGCGAAGGCCCAGCGCGTGAGGCGGCCGTGAAGCACCAACTTGAGCATCCGATAGCCGAGATCACCCTTACCGAGCCCGTCCCCATGGGCGACCAAGGTGTTTAAGCCCGCAAGCCTCTGGACGATCGGCGCCTGATTGTATTCCAGCCCGATTTCGTCCCGGAGATAACGTCCTCCCCACCAGTCGTGATTGCCCCCCATGAGAGTGATGCGCACACCGTCGTTAACGATCGACTTCAGCAGTGCGAGGGGTTCGTCGTGCCCCGCGGTGTGCCCCCAGATGTACTCGAACCAGAAGTCGAAGAGATCACCGTTCAGGACGATGTGAGACGTGACTTCGCTGGCCTGCTTGAGCCAGGACAGGAAGGCGCCTTGTTGCTCGGCTGAGATGGAGCCGAGATGGACGTCGGAGGCGACGAGGACGGTCTTGTCGGGGTCGGTGAAGTTCACCCGCGAAAGATCAACGAACAGCGGCGGCCCGGAAGGGGTAGGAGTGCCTGGATCGCCCGACTACCTTTGGCCCAATGCTCATGTTCGACACACACAAACGCCGTCAGAGAGCGCTGCTCTCGCTCGCCGCGACGCTCGCCATGAGCAGTTGTGCGTCCCGCCGTGTCGTGGTGGTAGCTCCAGCCATGGACGCGGAGCAGCGTGCGCTGGCGCTCGAGGACCACACGAGTCTTGAATACCCCCTCCGCATCGTCTTCGATTGGGAACTCAACGAGCAGGGTGTCCGAGTCTTCGGGCGGGGTGTCGCCCGAATCGAGCCCCCGTACAAGGCCCGGCTCGACCTGTTCTTGGGTAGCGGTGAAACGGTTCTTCAGGCGGCGCTAGTCAATGGGAAGATGATCCTACCTCCCGGTATGCCCGATGACATCCTTCCTCCGTTAGATCTCATGTGGGGTGTGCTTGGTGTTTTCCGCCCGGAGTATGGGATCGAGCTTCTTGGAGGGGACGAACTCGACGGAGGAATGACTCGGCTCAGATACCGCTACACGGATGGAACCGAGCTTCACTATGGGGTCCAGGACGGAGTCCTCAAGCGTCTCGACCTGATTGATCGCGGAGACGTCGTTCAGTGGGTCGAGGTCGATCTCGAGGAGAATGGCCGATACCCAGTTCAGGCCACCTATCGTAATTTGGCCGAGTTCCGTGAATTGAAGCTCACGCGCGAGAGCCTCACTCGAGTTGAGCCCTTCGCGCCTGACACCTGGGATCCTATTGGCAGGTTGGAGTTCTGAACCGATGAAAATGCGAACCAGCCGATTTGTCGTCTTTGCGCTGCTTCTCGCAACGACGAGCTGCGCCTACTCCTTCCGCGCTGGCTCGTTTCCGCCGGCGCATGTGAAGACGATCGCCGTGCAGCCGTTCGACAACGAGACCAATCGGTTCGAGTTGGCCGGTGAGGTCTACGACGAACTACTGCGTAACCTGCCCCGGGCGCTTGGGGTGCGGACGGCCGGAGGCGACGTTGCGGATGCCATCGTGCGCGGCTCCATCACACGATACGACGTCGTGGCACCGAACTATCGGGCCGCGGCCGAAGGCCAGGCTGCCCAGGTTTTGCAGCGTCAGGTGAACATCACGGTGGCCGTGGAGATCGTGGATCTCGTCGAAAATATCATCCTCTGGGAATCCCGCAGCGTCATCGCTCAAGGGCAGTTTCTGGAAGCTTCAGAGACCGAAGAGGTGGGCCGAGCTGAGGCCATCGAATTGCTCATTCAGAAGATTGTAGACGGCGCCCAGTCGAACTGGTAGGTTTTGCCGTCGTTTCCTCCGGGTAGGCCCTCCAAGCTCTCTCCGAACTCCCACCTCAGCCTAGGTGTAACGTTGCTCCGAGCCTTCGGACTAGGTGCAATCCTCTTTGGCTTTTGGCTTGCTCTTTCGGGCCACTACACGCCCCTGCTCAATAGCTTGGGGGCGGGATCATCCGTGCTCGTGGTTTACCTCGCGGTGCGCATGGACGTCGTGGATCATGAGGGTGTGCCGTTGCAAGTCGGTGGACGCTTCTGGATGTACGTCCCGTGGCTCATGTGGGAGATCGTGATTGCGAACATTGCGGTCGCAAAGGTCATCCTGGATCCCCGATTGCCGATCAGCCCGCGTATGGTCGTCTTCCATGGTTCTCAGAAGAGCGACCTCGGGAAGTTCATCTACGCCAATTCGATCACGCTGACGCCGGGAACGATCACTACTGGGGTCGAAGGCCAAGAATTCCAGATCCATGCCCTGAGCTCGGCCGATTTGGAGTCCGAAGACGAAGAAAAAGAGATGGATCGTCGGTGCAGGCACGTGGAGGGTGGATGATGTTTGTTGCCGCCACGGCAGGCATTCTGATCAGCATGACGCTGGCGTTGGTGCGCGCGCTGCTAGGCCCGACGGTTTATGACCGCGTAATGGCGGTGAACACGTTCGGTACCAAGACGGTGCTTCTGATCGCGGTACTCGGGTTTCTCGCGGAGCGGCCTGAGTTCTTGGACGTCGCGCTGGCATACGCACTCATCAACTTCATCGGCACCATCGCTGTTCTGAAGTTCTTCGAGTTCGGTGATCTGGGGCTCACGCGACGTGCAGAGCAGGAGGGCGACTGATGGATATGGCCTTCAACGTTGCCAGCTGGGTCTCCATCGGGGGTGGGCTCTTCTTCATGATCGTGGGGACGATCGGCATCTTGCGTTTGCCTGACGTGTTTACCCGCCTGCACGCTGCAGGGATGACTGACACGATGGGTGCCGGCCTTCTCATTCTCGGAATGTCACTCCAGACGATTCTGAGCATGATCCACGGGGAGACGAGCTATTGGATGGTGCTGGTGCGTCTCGTGCTCATCTACGCGTTCCTGATGTTCACGAGCCCCATCGCGACCCATGCCCTCGCGCGGGCTGCGATTGCAACTGGCGTAGAGCCTTTGATCGTGGCGGAGGGCGACGAAGAATGATCGAAATCGTCGACATCGTTCTCCTCATCCTACTCGCCACGACTGGTGTTGCCGTAGCTCGACAGCGAAACCTGTTCGCAGCAGTGATGTTGGCCGGTATCTACAGCCTGCTTTCCGCCGGATTGTTCATGGTGATGGATGCCGTGGATGTAGCGTTTACCGAAGCGGCCGTGGGTGCGGGTATCTCGACCGTACTCCTTCTGGGCACGCTCGCTCTTGTTGGACACGAGGAGCAGAAGCCCAAGCACACGCCGATTCTACCGCTCTTCGTGGTGCTGGTGACCGGTGCGATCCTCGTCTACGGGACGTCCGAGCTGCCACCTTTCGGCGCAGCCGACAATCCGGCCCATCTGCACGTGGCACCTCATTACATCGAGGAGTCCGAGCACGAGGTGGGGCACATTCCGAACGTTGTCACGTCGGTCCTCGCCTCTTACCGAAGCTACGACACGATGGGCGAAACCGCGGTGATCTTCACCGCGATGGTAGGGGTCTTGCTTCTCCTCTCGCGTGGGCCGCTCCCTCGGCGCGTGTTTCACGAGGGGCGATGGATGACGCTGAGGCCCGGCACTAAAAGGGAAGACCTAGAGTCTGATTCGGACAGTGAAGGGGACGACCCTTCGGGCGACGTTTCCGGCGCTCCCGGGACTTCCGCCGAGGAGGACGGAGATGGATGACCGATTAATCCTTCGCGTTGGGGCCAAGATCCTGATTCCGTTTATTCTTCTGTTTGCCCTGTACGTCCAGTTCCATGGGGACTACGGCCCGGGAGGCGGATTCCAGGCTGGAGTCATCTTCGCCGCGGCGTTTGTCCTTTACGCGTTGGTCTACGGGCTCGGAAATGCAGTGAAGGTTCTGCCGCCGCACGCCGTCTACGTGTGCGGGGCATCCGGTGTTCTTCTCTACATCTCGGTCGGTCTCGTAGGCTTGTTCAAGGGCGGGAACTACCTGGACTACAATGTGTTGGCGCATGACCCGCTTCATGGGCAGCACCGGGGCATTCTTTTGGTCGAGCTTGGCGTTCTCATCACGGTGTTCGGCGTGATGGTCGCGCTCTTCTACGCCTTCGCTGGTCGCCGGAGAATCGATCCTTGAGGGCGCTCGGACTGTTCAACTACTGGGCCGTGATCGTCCTGATGATGGTGGGCTTCTACACGCTCATCGCGCGGGGAAACCTGGTGAAGAAGCTCATCGGACTGAATCTGTTTCAGACGTCCGTCATCATGATGTACGTCTCGTTCGGAAAGGTGACGGGAGGGACTGCGCCGATCCTGCTCGAGCATGGTGAGGACGCGGTGTATTCCAATCCGATACCACATGTGCTCATGCTGACGGCGATCGTGGTCGGTGTGGCGACTCTGGCATTGGGGCTGAGCCTCGTTGTCCGGATCAAAGAAGCGTACGGGACCATTGAAGAAGACGAGATCCGGGATAGCAGCCTGTGAGCCAGCATCTCCCCGCATTGCTCGTCGTAATCCCGCTGCTCCTGGCGCCGATCGCGGCGTTGGTGAACCGTTGGAAGGCCGCATGGGTGATCGCGGTCGGGGCCGCGTTTTGGGCGCTCTACGCTTCGGTCTCGCTTGTCAGGATCGTGTTGGATCAAGGAGCGCTCAACTACGAAATGGGTGGCTGGGCTGCACCGTACGGCATCGAATACCGTGTCGACCTGGCCAGCGCATTCGTCGCGCTTATCGTGTCGGTCATTGCCGCTGTCACGATCTTGTACGCACGGACCAGCGTTCAACGCGAAGTAAGCGAGGACCGCGGAGCGCTTTTCTACTCTGCCTTCATCCTGTGTATGACAGGGCTCCTCGGCATCGCGGTGACTGGCGACGTCTTCAACGTCTTCGTCTTCCTCGAGGTGTCGTCCTTGTCGGCCTATGCGCTCATCGCGATGGGGCAGGATCGAAGGGCGCTCACGGCGTCGTTCCAGTACCTGATCATGGGCAGCTTGGGTGCCACGTTCATTGTAATTGGTATCGGTCTGTTGTACGTGATGACCGGGACGCTCAACATGGCGGACCTGGCGGAGCGCATTCCCGAGGTCGCGAGCAATCGCACGATTCCGGTGGCGTTCACCTTCCTGACGGTGGGCATCACGCTGAAGCTGGCGTTGTTTCCGCTGCACTTGTGGCTGCCAAACGCGTACACGTACGCCCCCTCGGCCGTTACGGCGTTCATCGCCTCGACCATGACCAAGGTCGCCGTCTATCTGCTGCTGAGGTTCTTCTTCACGATCTTCGGCGCGGACTTCTCGTTCGGTCAGATGCACCTCGAGATGGTCTTGATGCCACTCGCGGTCGTCGCGATTCTGACGATGTCACTTGTTGCGATCTACCAAGACAACGTGAAGCGGCTCCTAGCCTACTCGTCGGTGGCCCAGATCGGGTACATGGTGCTCGGCATCAGTTTTGCGTCGGTACTCGGTGTGACTGCAGGGCTTATTCACCTGTTCAACCACGCGCTCATGAAGGGCGCGCTGTTCATGGCGATGGGCTGCATCATGTACAGCATCGGCTCTGTCCGCATCGACAAGATGGCTGGTCTCGGCAAGAAAATGCCGTGGACGATGGCCGCCTTCGTGGGAGGTGGACTCAGCCTCATCGGCGTGCCGTTCACCGTGGGCTTCATCAGCAAATGGTACCTGGTGCAAGCCGCGTTGGAGCAAGGCATGTGGCCGATCGCCGCGGTGGTGATGGTCGGCTCGCTGATGGCTGTGGTCTACGTCTGGAAGGTTGTCGAAGTCGCATACTTCCAGACGGCGGATCCGGACCACGACATCAAAGAGGCACCGCTCAGTCTGCTGATCCCGACCTGGGCGCTTGTCGCCGCCAGCTTCTACTTCGGCATCGACGCGACGACCACGTCTGACATTGCGACGAAGGCTGCGGAAGCGCTGCTGGGGGTAATGCCATGAGCGGCGGAACATTGATCGCGATTGCGATGCTCCTCCCAGTCGTGGGTGGGTTCATCGTCCTGATGCTGGGCAAACACCCGAACGCTCGTGAGACAGTGACGCTTCTCACGGGTGGTCTCACGTTCTGGCACGTCTATCAGCTGCTTCCCATGGTGCAGGCTGGCGAGCGGCCGCGACTCGATCTCTTCGAAGTCGTTCCGGGTGTTCAGATCGCGTTCGAGGTCGAGCCGCTTGGAATGCTCTTCGCGCTGGTTGCCGCATTCCTTTGGCCGATCACGTCGCTTTATGCGATCGGGTACATGCGAGGCCACCACGAGGAGAATCAAAGTCGGTTCTTCTTTTTCTTCGCCGTGGCCATTGCCGGAGCTTTGGGCGTCGCCTTTAGTGCGAATCTCTTCACACTCTTCGCGTTCTATGAGGTACTGACGCTCTGCACCTTCCCTTTGGTGACACATCACCAGACGGAGGAGGCGAAGAAGGCAGGCCGGATCTATCTTGGCATCTTGCTGACCACATCCGTGGGCTTCCAGCTGCTTGCCATCATCTGGACGTGGCAGCTCGCGGGAACGGTGGACTTCACGGACGGTGGAATCCTGGCAGGTACCGCTGGAACGGGGGTGCTGAGCGCCATCTTAGTGCTGTTTGTCTTTGGTGTCGGTAAGGCCGCGGTGATGCCGTTCCACAGGTGGCTCCCGGCTGCCATGGTGGCGCCTACGCCTGTTTCCGCATTGCTTCACGCCGTCGCAGTCGTGAAGGCCGGTGTCTTCACGGTGCTCAAGGTCTCGGTGTACGTCTTCGGCATCGATCTGCTCGGGACGCTCGCGGCCACACCGTGGCTCGCTTGGGTCGCTGCCACGACGATCATCCTCGGGTCGCTCGTCGCGTTCACGAAGGACAATCTCAAGGCGCGACTCGCCTACTCGACCATCAGTCAGCTCTCCTATATCGTGCTCGGCGCGCTGTTGGCGAACGAGTGGGGCATCATCGGTGGGGGGATGCACATCGCGATGCATGCGTTCGGGAAGATCACGCTCTTCTTTGCTGCGGGGGCTGTCATGGTCGCGGCGCACGAGAAAAAGATCAGCCGTATGCATGGGCTCGGGCGCACGATGCCGATCACCTTTGGAGCGTTCTTCGTCGGGTCGCTTTCCATTATTGGTCTGCCCCCGGCTGGCGGAAGCTGGAGCAAGTGGTTCCTCGCCATGGGTACGCTCGAGGCCGGGCAGGTCGGCCTGCTCATGGTCCTCATGCTCAGCTCACTTCTCGGTTTGTACTATCTGCTTGAGGTGCCCGTGAAGGCGTTCTTCTTCAAGCCGCTGGAGGACGCCCACCATCGTGAGGGCATTCACGAGGCTCCCACGGCGAGCCTGATCGCCATCATCATCACGGCGATCATGACGGTAGGACTCTTCGTAAGACCAGACTTGGCGTTCAATCTGATGGCGATGGTGATTCCGGGAGGCGTGCAATGAGCCACGACGACCACGGGTCGCTCAAAGAGCCGATCGGGTGGATGGATAAGCCTGACTTGGTGAAGCGTCTCTTCACGGTCTTGTATGTGCTCGCCGGGATCTTGCTCGTCGCCGAGTTCGTTTTGGGTCGCGAGAACGCTCACCCCCACCCATGGGAGGGCATGCCGCTCTTCTACGCGGTCTACGGGTTCGCATCGTTCTGGTTCTTGGTGCTGCTCGCCCGGCCCATGCGGAAGCTGCTGATCCGCTCAGAGGACTACTACGAAGGCGGCGGACGCTACGAGGAGGACTCAGATGCTGAATAACCTCCCACCGTTCGTACTGTTCTTCGTCGGGGCTTTGCTCGTCGCGTTCACCAAAGGGTCTGTCAGGAAGGCCCTGGTGCTCGCCATCCCGCTCATCGGGGGCCTCAACCTGTGGTTTGGCGTAGAGCCGGGTGTGCACCTCCAGTTCGAGCTCATGGGGTACACGCTCACCCCGTTCAGAGCGGACAAGCTGAGCCTGCTGTTCGGGTATCTGTTCCACCTCGCGGCGTTCCTCGGCTTCATTTATGCCCTCCACCTTGGAGACGGGACGCCGGACGGTTCCGTCGCAGACGAGGTGGGCGAAACCGACATTGTCGGGAATAAGAGCGCCGGACTGCAGCACGTCTCGGCGATGCTGTATGCCGGATCCGCGATTGGTGCGGTATTCGCCGGCGATCTGATCACGCTCTTCATTTTCTGGGAACTCCTGGCGATCACGTCGGCATTCCTGATCTGGGCGCGTGATTCAGACCGTTCGATCGCCACTGGATTCCGATACCTGATCATCCATGTGGTGTCGGGTGTCATGCTGCTCTCCGCAGCGTTAATGATTGCGCACTCGACGGGGTCGATTGCCTTCGAGCACATCGATCTCGAGAGTGCGGGCGTCGGGGGATGGGTCCTGCTCTTGGCGTTCGGAATCAAGGCCGGCTTCCCGTTGGCCCACAACTGGATCACCGAGGCGTACCCTGAGAGCACGCCGACCGGAACCGTGTTCCTTAGTGCCTTCACGACGAAGGTGGCGGTCTACGCACTCGCTCGGAGTTTCGCGGGCGCGGACGTGTTGGTGATCGTAGGGACAGCGATGACGTTCTTCCCGATCTTCTATGCGGTCCTGGAGAACGACCTGCGGCGGGTGCTCGGCTACTCCATGGTCAACCAGATCGGCTTCATGATTGCCGGTATTGGGATCGGCACGGCGTTGGCCGTGAACGGAGCCGTCGCGCACGCCTTTGCGGATGTCATCTTCAAGGGCCTGCTCTTCATGTCGATGGGTGCCGTGCTGACGATGACGGGTCGCTCGAAGGGGACCGACTTGGGTGGTCTCTACAAGACGATGCCCATCACGGCCACGTTATGCATCTTCGGTGCCGCCGCGATCTCGGCGTTCCCTCTGTTCAGCGCCTTCGTTACGAAGTCCATGATCATGGTGGCTGCGATCGAGGAGCATCACTACATCGTTTGGTTGTTTATGCTCTTCGCGTCCGCGGGTGTACTCGAGCATGCGGGCATCAAGATCCCGTACTTCGCTTTCTTCGCGCACGACTCGGGTATTCGCACGAAAGAGCCGCCGAAGAACATGCTCATCGCCATGTCCATCGGGGCCGTGTTGTGTGTGCTGATCGGCATGTTCCCGATGCAGTTCTACACGCTGCTGCCATATGAGATGGACTACCATCCCTACGACACCACACATGTGCTTGTGCAGCTCCAGCTGCTGTGTTTTGGTGCGATTGGATTCGTGATGCTCATGAAGACGGGCATCTATCCGGACGAAAAACGTGCCGTGCACATCGACGGGGAAGTGCTTTACAGGAAACTGGGCCCGTGGCTGGTGCGTTCAATTGGTGGCGCCGTCGCGCGAGTCGACACGTATGTGCGGGCGTCGGTGATGGAGTTCGTTGGGTCGGTCCTGCGGTCGGCAAATCGTTGGCACGGAAGTGAAGGTCCGTTGGCGCGGTCGTGGCCTACCGGCAGCATGGTCTTGTGGGTGGCGATCCTTCTGGCCGCTTACCTGGTCTTCTACCTCTGATCGCTCTCGCCACGGAGGGGCACGTATCGATGTGACTTACCGGCTGGCGACGACTCCCGACACGATCACTCAGGCCCATTGGGTCCGAGATCGTCTCGCCGAGGCTGGGACACAGGTTCACGTCTCGCTCGTGGCCAACGGTTCCGGAGATCCGCTGGATGCTTTCGGGCGTGGCGACGCACACCTGGCACTTGTGGCCGGCACCCGGCTGCGCTTCCGGAAACGCGAAGGACTCCCGATTCTGGCTGTGCTCATACGAGTGGAGCCGCGCGACATGCTCGTCACGCCGGATGGCGCACCTGCTTCGCTTCGGACCCTTGTCCCAGGGGTGAAAGTCGGAGTCTCGGGCGGACGTCGAAGGGCCTTTCTACGTGCGCACAGACCTGACTTGGTTGCGGTTGCACTCACGAATGGGACGAGCCCCGCAGTGGTCCTCGAGTCTGGACTCGCCGACGCGGCCATCCTGGGTGTCGCGGAAGCTCGCCAAGCAGGTTTGGGTGCGCTTGGTGCGGAGGTGCTCGATCCCAAGGCATGGCTTCCCGCTCCAGGGCAGGGGGCGTTGGCGTTGATCGGTGGGCACGACCTCGCGAAGCTCCCAGGTCTGGACGCGGTCGATCACGAGACCAGTCGAATCGCGCTTGAAACCGAACTCGCGCTTGTGGATGCGTTGTCTGTGCCTGCGGGGTCCGCGCTGGGCGCTCTCGCTCAGCCGACGGGTCGCTGGATCCGCCTGTGGGCGGCCGCGGCGAGTGAGGACGGCTCGGCGATGGCTCGGTCCGATCTGACCGGTGTGTTGGATGACCCCAAGGGCCTGGCCGAGGCTGTGGCCCATCAGATGATTGAGCGCGGGCTCACTACGGTACTTTCTGGATCGGTCTCGTGAGCAACGCGGGGCTAGCCGACAAAGTCCTGTCGCGTTCCGAGTTGTTGGAGCGCTATGGGCGGCCTCGGGCGAACACGCTCGTCTTCACGAACGGCTGCTTCGATCTCATGCACCCGGGACACGTACACTACTTGGCAGCGGCTCGGGCGTTGGGTGACGCGCTTGTTGTCGCGGTTAATACCGACGATTCGGTTCGCCGACTTGGGAAAGGAGTGGGGCGCCCGCTCGTTCCGGAAGGGGATCGTGCTCTCGTGCTCGCGGCGCTGTCGTCTGTAGATGCAGTGTGCCTCTTTGCCGAGGACACTCCCCGCGAGCTTCTGTCAGGACTTCTGCCAGATGTGTTGGTAAAGGGGGGCGACTACGCTCCCCATTCGGTCGTCGGCCGCGATGAGGTTGAAGCGGCTGGTGGCCGTGTGGAACTGATCCCGTTCGTCGAGGGCTACTCGACAACGGAACTCGTACGTCGAATTCAAGGCACTCAATCGTGACTACTCGCAGTGAAGGGCGGCGTCCGGACGATCCGCGATCCATCTCCATCGAGACCGGAGTCGCCCCGTATGCAGAGGGCTCGTGCATCATCGCGACCGGCCAGACCCGCGTTCTGTGCACGGCTTCGGTCGTCGAGGGCGTTCCGTCGTGGCGTGAGCGGAGCGGGGACGGTTGGGTGACGGCGGAGTACGCGATGCTTCCCCGAGCGACCCACACGCGGTCTAGACGTGAACGCAACGGGCCCAAGGGGCGTACGCAGGAGATTCAACGGCTCATTGGCCGGTCCTTAAGGTCCGTGACGGACATGAAGGGCATGGGGCAGAACACGGTCACCGTCGACTGCGACGTCCTCCAGGCAGATGGTGGAACGCGAACTGCGTCCATCACCGGAGCTTGCGTGGCGTTGGCTCTGGCCGGTGAATGGATGCTAAACGAAGGAATCGCGGTGCGAAGCCCACTCCGAGAGCGTGTGGCGGCGGTCAGCGTCGGCATCGTGGACGGGGTCCCTTGTCTTGATCTCGACTATCCCGAAGACTCGAGTGCTCAGGTAGACATGAACGTGGTCGGCACCGAAGGCGGCGGTCTCGTCGAGGTTCAGGGAACAGCCGAGGGTGACCCGTTCTCACGGGCAGAACTCGACGCCCTGATCGACCTGGCCACGTCAGGGCTGGAGCGCCTTTTCGCGGCTCAGAGCAGGGCGCTGAAGGGAGACTGAGGTGGAGTTGCTCGTCTCCACCCGAAGCCAAGACAAGATGGTCGAGATACGCCGCATCTTAGGCGATGTGGCGGGGCTCAAAGTCATCGATCTGGATTCGGCCGGCATTCCTGAGAGTGACGACGAAGAAGGCATCGAGATCTACGACACCTTCGAGGAGAATGCTCGAGCCAAGGCTGAGTACTTCTACGCGAAGGTGGGCATCCCGACTGTTGCGGATGACAGTGGTCTGGAAGTAGACGCGTTGGGCGGAGCTCCGGGTGTACGCTCGAAGCGCTTCGCGCCTGATCGTGGCCTGAAGGGCAAGGCGCTAGATGGGGCGAACAACGATCATCTCGTGGAACGCCTGGGTGACTTAGAGCCGGCGAAACGCACAGGTCGGTATGTGTGCGCAGCTGTCTTGGTCGGGTTGGACCAAGACCCGATCACGATTCGCGGCGAGGCTGAGGGACTCATACTGAGTGAACCCCAAGGTCATGGCGGCTTCGGCTACGATCCGTATTTCTTCGATGCCGGCCTCGGGTGTAGCTTTGCGGAGTTGACTGCGAGGGACAAGAACGAACGGAGTCACCGCGGAAAGGCGTTCCGCGAACTGGCCCAACGTCTTGGTAAGAGAGAAGGCTAGCATGCTCCAGCCCCACTTCGATCCGCTCGAGATCGGTCCGAGTGATGACGGATCCCAACTCCGCATCTCGTGGAAAGACGGAGTTGTCTCTCACTTTGTGCCGCCGGCCCTCCGGCGCTTGTGCCCCTGCGCGGGATGTGTCGACGAAATGACCGGGATTCGCACCCTGCTACCAGAGCACATCGACGACAGCGTGTATCCGACCGCGATCCATTACGTGGGTCGGTATGCGATTCAACTCGTGTGGAGTGACAGTCACTCGACCGGTATCTACACCTTCGAGTATCTGCGCGGGCTCTGGGACACCGAGACGGGCGCGTAGCCAACGGCGACTTCGAGTTCCGCGCACGCTGAAGGTCGTCAGTTCGGAGCCGGTCGCCCGTTGCCTCGCGACCGTTCCGACGGTAGCGCAGGTACCATGGTCGCGCCCCGACCGGGACCCCGAACCTCGAAGTTCTTGAACTGGGTGGCAGACTCGCCGCTTCCCTCGTCCGTGATCTCGATCGTGATGCGATAAGTGCCCTTCTGGATGCGGGCGTCTACGGTTCTGAATTCCGCTTGTGCGGCGCCGTCCTCAGCCTCAGAAGTTGCGGAGAAACTGGCGTCTACCACGCCGTCCGCACCGACCACCAAGGAGCCACCCTCATCCACCGGCGCGATCGCGACTCGAGTCGTGTAGATCGATCCTGCGGGAAGGTTGTAGATCTCGTAGAACAACTCAAATGAGCTCCCCGGGAACTGACTGGTGGGCAACAACGCGAGCGTCACGTCGTCCCGCGTCCATCCCGCTCGCGGGTTGGGCTGCCCCATGGCCACGTCGGAAATCATGAGGTGAGTCCCGGAATAATCGGGGATGACGTATTCGGTCGAGTAGAGCTGGCCGGTCCCGGGACGTGCCGCGTCAGACATGGTCACGCGTTGGACCGTTCCATTGGAGGGCAGCGTCTGGACCTCTACGTGGGTGTAGAGCAGGTGGTCCCCGGACAGCTGCTGGGGCACGCTGACGTATACGGAGTCGTCGGTACGTGTCACGGTGTGGCGTGCTGTGTCCGCGAGGACGAGCGCCACATCGAACCGGTACCGAGCCTGTCGTTCGTGCCACTCGCGGCCGAGCCGCCTGACTGGGACCGCGAAGGCGGCGACCACGGTCGTATTGCCTTCGTCGCCCCGGAACGAATACAGGTCGTAGAAGAAGGGAAGGGGGCGAGGGAGCGGTGCGACGCTGTCCGAGATAGCCGCAATAATCCCATCGTGCGCGATGTGATTCGCCACGTCACGTGGGGTGTGTTCCTCGATTGCCGCAGTAGCGGTTATGGCGAACAATAGGAGAAGTAGTCTTCTCATCGTCTCGTGATCATCGTTCTGGAGTTGAGCTCTGCTACTGAGTTAACCCGAAATCCTCGCGCCGCGTTCCGGCGCACCTATTATGTCCGACGTTCCAAGGCAACAATAGTGCACAGAGTTGCGCCGCACCGCACTGCACACCACACGAGATCTTACATGCCTCGCATGACCCCGTTTCAGCCCCGCCTGGAACCGCTGAACCACACAGGCGTCTGGAAGCACTGGTCCGGATACTTGGTCGCCCCACAGTACCAGTATTCCTTGAACGCTGAGTACTACTCCGTGCGCAACGCCGTGTCGGTGTTAGATACGTCACCGCTGTTCAAGTACCGGTTCGCCGGGGCAGATGCTGGCGCGCTGCTCGGACGGGCGATGGCGCGCGACATCGGCGGCTGTGGGGTCGGGAGAGCACAGTACACGTGTTGGTGTGACACCCGTGGATACGTCCTGCAAGACGGTGTGGTTATGCAGGTGGCCGCGGGCGAGTACTGGCTTACCGCAGCTGAACCCTCGCTCCGACACTTCCGAAACATCGGCCGCGAAATGGGGCTCGCCGACGTCAGCGTTGAAGACGTTTCGAATGACTTCGGGATTCTCGCGGTTCAGGGGCCCGAGGCGCATCACGTCATCAGCCAACTCACCGACGCAGCTGATCCACTCAAGTACTTCGGAGTCGCCCAGGCGACGATCGCGGGGTGCCCGGTAACGGTGTCTCGCACCGGCTACACCGGTGACCTGGGGTACGAATTGTGGATTCCCTCTGCGGACGCGTTGACGGTCTGGGACGCGCTGATGGTGGCGGGCAAGGGACACAACATCACGCCCATCGGGACGACGGCGCTCAAGATGGTTCGAGTGGAGGCGGGACTGCTCCTGATGGGTGCTGACTTCCACACCTCCAGGTTTGCGTGGGTCGATGCCGAACGTGAGACGCCTCACGAGTTGGGGTGGGGGTGGATGTTCAGCAAGCTGGCCCAGGACGACCGCGACTTCATTGGTCGTTCGGCTATCGAAGCCGAGATCGCTGGCGGCACCAGCCGGTGGAAAACCGTCGGTTTGGGGGTCGATTGGCACGACTACGAACGCGTCTACACCGCGGCCGGAATCGTCCCTCCACGGCACGAGCTCTACTCCGAATCGACCATGAGCATCTACCGGCGGGGAGGGAAGGAGTGGGACTACGCCGGATATGCCAGCAGCTTTTTGTCGTCGTCGCTGCTGAGAAAGCCGATCGCGCTCGCCAAGCTTCCCCTGGATCTGTGCACGGCAGGGTCCGAGGTCGATCTCGAGGTCTCGGTGATCCGCCAGCCGAAGAACGTTCTCGCTCGAGTCGAACGCATGCCGTTCTTTAATCCGTCGAGGAAGACTGCGCTGATGAGTGAGGGAGGCGTCTGATGCCGAACGCAGAGCGTTATGACGCGATCGTCATCGGTGGTGGCCACAACGGACTGGTCAATGCGGGATATCTCGCTCGAGCTGGCCTGAATACGCTGGTTCTCGAGCGTCGGCACCTCGTAGGGGGAGCCGCGATTACCGAAGAGCTGATTCCGGGCTTCAAGTTCACCACGTTCTCGTATGCCATCAGCCTGATGCGCCCGGAGATCGTCCAGGACTTGGAACTCGTGAAGCACGGCATGATGGTGCTGCCGCTTATCAACACGTTCCAGCCGGGCCTGGACGGAGAGTATCTCTTCCTGGGCGCTGACTCGGATGCGAACTACCACGAGATCGCGCGGATCTCGATCGAGGACGCAGAGGCGTCTCGCGACCTCGATCATCTGATCGCTCGTCTGGCCAGGGCTCTAAAGCCATGGATGGATCGTATCCCGCCCAACAGCCGCAGTTCGGATCCCGCGGACATCGCCCAGCTCGCCGAGCTTCGCGACTACATGGACGGACTCGACCCCGAGGTGCGGGGCTTGATGCAGAAATTCTACGACTGCAGCGCTGCGGAAATCTTGGACGAGTACTTCGAGAACGACCTTGTGAAGTCCCTATATGCGTCGAGTGGGATCATCGGCAGCAAGTGTGGGCCGCGGGACAAAGAGTCCGGCCTTGTCTGGCTCTTCCACAAGATGGGCGACTACGACGGTGAGCCGGGTCATTGGGGCTTCCACAAGGGCGGCAACGGCGGCTTCACGCAGGTCTTGGCGCGGGCCCTAGAGGCCTTTGGTGGGAGCATTCGGACCCATGCAGGAGTGGAGCGTGTGTTGTACGAGGACGGGCGCGCCGTTGGCGTTTCTTTAGCGGACGGATCTACGATCGAAGCGGATCTCGTGGTGAGTGCTCTTGATCCCCGGCAGACGTTCACTCGATTGGTCGATCCAGCGGATCTTCCTGAAGACCTCGTGCAGCACGTATCGGACTACAAGTTCCAGGGCACCGCGGCCAAGGTGAATTTTGCCCTCTCAGGAGTCCCCGAATTTCCGGGGCTCGAGGGCCGGGAGGATCTGTTCATGGGCTTCACCAACCTGGGCCCGTCCATCGATTACCTGGAAGAAGCGTTTGCCGACTGTAAGGCCGGACGGTTCAGCCGGCGGCCTTTTCTGGATTGCTGCGTTCAGTCCACACTGGACCCCGACATGAGCCCTCCGGGAAAACACATCATGTCGTGTTTTGTCATGTACGCGCCCTATCACTTGGCGGAGAGCGATTGGGACAGCGAGAGAGAAAACTTGGGTGACACCGTGCAGCAGACAATCGAGGAGTTCTTTCCGGGATTCAGCGATTTGATCTTGCACCGCGAAATCGTCACTCCACTCGACATCGAGAAGATTGTCGGCCTGAGCGAAGGCAACATCTTCGCGGGCGAACTCTTTGAATCTCAGCTGTTCTTGAATCGGCCGGCACCGGGTTGGAATCAGTACAGGACGCCGATTGCGGGGTACTACCAATGTGGCTCGGGGACGCATCCGGGTGGGTGTGTCACGGGTGGGCCCGGGAAGCTGGCTGCGGAGCAGATCCTGGGGGATCGATCCCGATGAAGAACGAACACATTGCCTTTGTCGGAGCCTTGGGTGAATGCCTCAGCGCGCTCCGTTCGACCCGGAGCATGTCACTCATCTCTTCCAGAGTTCGCTGGATGAGATCAGGGCCCGAGGACCCGCCGAAGTGGTCATCGGCGGTCGAAGCTTCAACGTGACTCGGGAGTTCCTGGAGGATCTGACCGAACAGAAGGAGGCGGTCCACCGCATAACCGGACGTTCTGGGGGGTGGCCAGGGCGGCCACCCCCTGGCCAAATACACCGGCTGAACCAGGGCGCTCGCTGGTGCGTGGGCCGGGCCGGTTGGCAGCACAGCAGATACTCAGCGTCCGGGCGTGGCGTGACCGCACCCCGGCTGCCGGGCCAGTCAGGACTCCTTCGTCCCTAAGTCGTTCATGACAACAAGGTAGGCGCCCGCGAGAAAGAGAAAGGTCACGCCGCACCCGATCGCGAAGAGTGTAATCTCAGGCATCTTGGCCCCCAGCCAGCAGTAGGGCTCCTGCCGAACAGATGGACGGGACCCAGATACCCACGAAGAGTCCCTGCTCCGTTTCTCCGGTGAACCACAAGGTCACGGAAAGGATGAGGGAGATGAATGCGGCGGTTAGGAACAGAGCCTTGGCTCTGCGGAGTCTAGATTGATTCGTCATTGTACACCAGTTGAATAGGTATATTACACGAATAGATTAACAAGAACTGCACACAGAGGGCAACGGCTCTCCGCGGGTATGCGGCCGGTACCATGGACGGGGGGCTCCGCGTCTCCCAGGCGGAGACGGATGAACCAAAGCACTCCCGCTCTGTATTGGGCTAATTTGATCCTCCCTCTATTCCTTCGTAGATCCGGAACCGCCGAGAGTACCTGATGAACACACCGGACTCCGTGCCCGCCCCTGTTGTCGACCGAATCCTCAAGGCCGTCGATTCTGTTACGGACGAGGTGGTGGACTTCACCTCCGAACTCGTCCGAATCCCCACGGTCAATCCGCCCGGTGACGTGTACGAGGACTGTGCCCGGGCCATTGGCGCGCGACTGGATCAGTTCGGTTTCGAGGTGGAATACCACACCGCTGAGGAACGCCCGGAACACACCAAGGAGCACCCCCGGGTCAACGTGGTGGGCACGCTCCACGGGAGCCGTCCGAACCCGCTGGTCCATCTCAACGGGCACTTCGACGTGGTCCCCGTCGGGGATGGCTGGACCGTGGACCCCTTTGGGGGCGAGGTGAAGGACGGGCGTATCTACGGAAGAGGCGTGGCCGACATGAAGGCCGGCATCGCGGCAGCGATCTACGCGGTGGAAGCCATCCGCCGAGCAGGGGTTCGCCTCCTGGGCACGGTGGAGGTCTCGGGCACCGTGGACGAGGAAAGCGGCGGTTGGGCCGGTATGGCCCACCTGGCCAAGAAGGGCCGACTGGCCAAGGGCCGCACCGACGCGGTGATCATCCCCGAGCCTCTGAACGTGGACCGCATCTGCATCGGCCATCGCGGTGTGTATTGGTTCGAGATCGAAGCTATGGGCCACATCGGACATGGGAGTATGCCCTTCCTCGGGACCAGCGCCATCGAGCACATGGGTGCGGTCATCGACACCATGCGCAGGGAGCTCCTTCCCACCTTCGCCCAACGCACCACGGCAGCGCCGGTGGTTCCCCCTGGGGCCCGCCAGGCCACCCTGAACATCAATGCGTTGCACGGCGGGCAGCCCCTGGGTGACATCCAGTCTCCCTGTGTGGCGGACCGCTGCACCGCCGTCTTCGATCGGCGGTTTCTTATTGAGGAAGGGTTCGAGGACGTCCGGGGCGAAATCGTCTCGCTCCTGGATGGCATCAAGGACGAGATCCCCGAGTTCAAGTGGAACCTGAAGGACCTCATGGTGGTGCATCCCACGCGCACGCCCGACGACGCTTCGGTGGTCAAAGCGCTGGGCACTGCCATCTCCCGTGTATTGGGTCGGGATGCCACGCTGGTGGCCAGCCCGGGCACCTACGACCACAAGCACGTGGCCCGCATCGCAGGTGTGGAGAACTGCGTGGCCTACGGCCCCGGCATCCTGGAGTTGGCGCACCAGCCAGACGAGTGGTGCTCCATCGAGGACTTAGTGAACGCTACCCGGGTGCTGGCTATGGCCATCGTGGACCTGGTGGGCGTGGAAAACGTGGGCTGACGCCCCACGCCCTAGATGAGGTGCCTCCGTCGGTTCGCCAATTACGCTGTCGTGCGACTCTAGGGCGGAGTATTGTTTTTTGGTCTGATCTGGTCTGGCCTCGCCTCAGAATCGCAACGCGGATCGCAAGGTCCGTTGGCCCACCGCAGCTGCTGAGTCAGGCGTCTGACGTGCTGTGGGGTGAGTCGGCGGCATGGTCGCTTTGTTGAACTGTGAACTGGACCCGACCTGCCGGAGCCCATTGAAGTTCCCCCAGTGGGGCTGTCCTGGCGCACCAACCCTAGCCCGCTACTCGGATCGCAAGGCCTCAGAGCCCGTGCCAAGGAGCTGCCAGCGTTCAGGAACGGTCCTACAGGGGAGGAGCGGTGGGCTCCTTTGAGTATTCCCGCGGAGTATTAGATTCTGGCACGCTTTGGTAAGATGGCTGGCGGTAGTGAGTCGGTAACGCATTGCAGTAAAACAACTTCGGGGCGTGACGCAGTCCGGTAGCGCACCTGCTTTGGGGGCGACTTTATGGTGTCGGTGGGTGTCGACGCAGTTCTTGGCACAGTTTGGATCGTCGGACTCGCGCCGTCCTGAGCGGAGCCGCATCTCGTCCGCGTGAACTCTCCCGACCCCATCACCCGTCTCGACGCGGCGCCACGACGGAGGCCATTAAGTTGACCACGGCCCCATCCTCCCAATGGATGGAGTCGCCGACATCCAACTGAGATTGACATGGCCCTCCCCTCGACTGTGCACACCATCGAAGTCTCCCTCAGCCACATGGACCGTGGAGTGTACGAGCAGGTGAGCCTCAAGGCAGCCCGCCATCCCTCGGAGACCGAGGAGTATTTTCTGACGCGGCTACTCGCCTACTGCCTCGAATTCGTTGAGGGGATCACGTTCTCCAAGGGCGGCGTCTCAGATCCCGACGATCCGCCGCTCATGATCAAGGATCTCACCGGAGCGTGGAAGAGTTGGGTCGAGATCGGAGCCCCCAATGCTGCGCGCCTCCACCAGGCGAGCAAGGCGAGTCCGCGCGTTGCGCTATACACACATAAGGAGCCACGAATCTTGATGCGTAGCTACGAGGGCCAGCGCATCCACAAGGCGGAGGAAGTCGAGATCTACGCGATCGACCGGGACTTCTTGGCCTCTCTCGTCGACAGTCTCGACCGCCGCATTGAGTGGGCGCTCTCGGTGACCGACAGCCAGTTGTTCTTGGACGTGGGCGGTGCATCATACGGCGGCGCCGTCGAACGACTGTCACTTCCCGGCTGAACGCCCCCGGCGATCGTGCCGGTGGGGACGGGTCCCGCGACCGTGAGTTCGAGTTGGGCGATCGGCGGCACTCGAGGGCGACGCGAAATGGCACAGTTGTGCACACGGCACCCTGACTGGCTACCACACGCCCCGAAAAGTCCTTATTTTCCGCGCCTTCGGGGCGTGGCGCAGTCCCCTAGCGCACCTGCTTTGGGAATGCCGTTCTAGCGCCGGTGGGCGCTGGGATCGTTGGGCTCTCGAGGCCCCCGCGTTAGTCAGCCTCGATGGGCTCTCTTGAAGCGGTTGGGACAACGATTATCTGTGCCGCTGTCTTGCGCCAGAACATTTCTGCTCGTGCGACCGTAGGCAGGTCCGGGGACTGCTCATCCAGGCTGTCCCCGACTCTTCCGACATCACCGTTTCGACTGAGGACTTCCAATGAAAAGGCTCATGCGCCTTTCGACTCCACTGCTCTCCACCTTCGTGTTCGTTCCCTCCATTCTGTTCGCGCAGACGCCGATCCGCGCCGGACAGATGCAGGCCGGCTCACTGAGCACCGGAGACACGCTGGAGTACACGTTCGAGGCTGAAGATGACTTCCTGCTCTACGGTGAGGCCAACCAGATCTCGGTCGATGTGGTTGTCTCTCTCGTCAACGCAGAAGGGCAACAGATCCAGCAGTGGGATGGCCCGGGCCGAGGCGCCGAAGCGTTCTCTCGGGCGCTTCAGGGGGAGGGGTCCTACACGCTCCGGATCGCACCCTTCGAAGACGAGGAGGGTGACTTCACCGTCGAGATCCTCCAACTCGAGAAGAAGTCGGACAACCCCGGACGGCTCGCGGACCAGCTCATGTTCGCGTACGACCGGCCGGGCGCCCCCGGGGGCGCGGTCCGCGTGTGGCGCGACGGGCGCACGCTCTTGTCTCGCACATACGGTCTTGCGGACCTGACGCACGGCATCGAATTCGAGGCCAGCACGCCCACCAACATCGGATCGACGTCCAAGCAGTTCACCGCCTTCGCCGTACTGCTGGAACAAGAAGCCGGGCGCCTGAGTCTGGACGACGACTTCCGAGACCACTTGCCCGACTCCGATTTCCCCGACTTCGGCGAGACGATCACCATCCGTAACTTGTTGAACCACACATCCGGCCTGCGGGAGTTCCTGAACCTCTACGCCATGACGGGCGCGGACACACGCGTGCTCACGCGTGATGACGTACTCCGGGCAGTAGAGCGCCAGCCGGCCCTCCAGAACTCGCCGGGGGCGGAGTTCAACTACAACAACACCGCCTTCTCGCTGGCCGCCCAGATCGTCGAGCAGACGTCGGGGCAGGACTTCGACGATTACGTGCGGGAAGAGATCTTCCAGCCACTAGGCATGAACGATTCCTACGTCCGAATGACGCCGGAGACGATCATTCCTGGACGCTCAGACGGATACACGCCGGGCGGTGAGGGCTGGACCGCGCCGGGTGACCTCGGTGGGGCCGTAGGCGCAGGCGGCATCTATGCCTCCATAGAAGACCTCGAGCGGTGGGGCCAGAACCTGCTCGAGCCCCGTGTCGGGACCCTTGAGATGGTCGAAGCCATGATGACCGAGTTCACGCTTACCGATGGCGAGGGCAGCGGATACGGGCTGGGCCTCTTCATCGATGAGCAGCGAGGACTCCGTCGGGTCCACCACGGCGGGGCCGACGTGTCCCACCGGTCCATGATCGTCTACTACCCCGAGCTCAACGCCGGCCTGACCGTCCAGTCGAATGCGTCGACGTTCAACAGTGGCGGTACTGCCTTCAGCCTCGGCGCGGCCTACTTCGGGGACGAGATGGAGCCCGCCGAAGAAGCGGACGTTCCAGAGGCTGAGGGCGAGTTCGATCTCGAGAGCTACGATCCGGCCGACTTCGAGCGGCTCTCAGGTTCCTATACCCTCGATCCAGCACCCCAGATGGTGGCTCGGGTCTGGTACGAGGACGGCACCTACTACGGGCAGCTCACCGGACAGCAGGCCCTGGAGATACGCCCCACCGGGCGAAACAGCTTCGAGTTCATTGAAGTGGCTGCCACCCTGGTATTCGAGGATGGCGAGCCCGCGCCGGGGATGACGTTGTACCAGAACGGCCAGGAGGTTCATGCCACGCGCGTCGAGGAGGACGAGTCTGAGGAGACGCCTGAGACGTGGGAGCCGACGGTGGCGGATCTCGAGGCCTTCGTGGGCCGATACTTCAGCGAAGAGGTCGAGACCTTCTACGACGTGGTCCTCGTGCACCCGGAGGAGGGCGAAGAGGCTGAGCCGTACCTCGAGTTTCGTCAGTTACGCATGGGCGAGATGCGCCTTGCAGCCACGCAGGCAGATACCTTCAGCGCCGGTGGGCTGACCCTCGACTTCGAGCGCGATCGCCATGGAGTCGTGTCGGCGATCTATTTGGACATGACCCGGAGCCGGGACGTGCGAGCGGAGCGGATTCGCTGATCTGCTGGCCTTACCGCGCTCCATTCTATCTGTAATCAAGGAGGCCGTCGCCCGATGAGGGCGGCGGCCTTCCTTGTTCCGGTGTAGCGAGGAGATGTGGGCACCCCAACCCCTGAATAGTCTTTAGTTTCCTCGCCTTTCCGGGCCCTTCCGGGCGTGGCGCAGTCCGGTAGCGCACCTGCTTTGGGAGCGACTGTCTGGCGCCGGTGGGCGTCGACGCAGTTCTTGGCACAGTTTGAATCAAGGGCCGCCACGGCCGCCAGGCTGTCCGCTTTGAGGTCGCCTCGAGCAGAACGCGTGCCCCCACAGACCGTCGTTGGGCGGTTGCTTCCGGCGAGTGCTTCCTGCCTGAAGGTCGTCCCACGAGTGTAAAGGTGGGCGCGAGTCGGTCGTCCTAGGAGGGCGTCCCGCTTCCGCCAAACAGCTTCGCACCCGTCCGCTCCTGCACGTACTGGAAGCTCACCCCTGGACTCAGCTCGACGATCCGAAACCCCTCATCCACCACGTCGATCACGGCGAGATCGGTATAGATACGATCGACGACTCCGACTCCGGTGAGCGGATAACTGCACAAATCGACGAGCTTGGCCTCACCCTCATGCGTGGTGTGCTGGGTGATGACGTAGACGGTCTTTACGCCTGCTACGAGGTCCATGGCGCCACCGACGGCGGGGATGGCATCCGGTGCCGCAGTCGCCCAGTTCGCCAGGTCGCCTGACGCAGAGACCTGCATTGCGCCGAGGACACACAAGTCGAGGTGTCCGCCGCGGACCATCGCGAAGCTGTCCGCATGGTGGAAATATGCCGCCCCCGGATTCGCCGTCACCTGGCGCTTACCTGCGTTGATCAGCTCGGGGTCGCCGGTACCCGCCTGTGCTGGGGGCCCCATTCCGAGCAGCCCGTTCTCCGCGTGGAAGATCACATCGCGCCCCTCGGACAGGTGCGCGCCGACCCTCTCCGGGATGCCGATCCCGAGATTGACGTACGCGCCGTCGGGGATGTCGAGCGCGCAGCGTTTCGCCATCTCGTCTCGCGTGAGGCCGACGCCAGAGCTCCGCTCGCTCAAGGGTACGACACCCCTTCATTCACGAGTACGGACTCGTGCGCCGGATCGGTGACCGCCACCACACGGTTCACAAAGATTCCTGGCGTGATGACGACCTCCGGGTCGATGTCACCGACTGGAACGACGGAGGAGACCTGAACGATGGTCGTTTTCGCCGCCATGGCCATGAGGGGGCCGAAGTTCCGGGCGGTCTTGTTATAGACGAGGTTCCCGTGACGATCCGCCGCCCGTGCCTTGATCAGCGCGAAGTCGGCCTTCAGCCCGTGCGCCAATAGGTAGTCCTGACCGTCGAAGGTTCGGCGCTCCAGGCCTTCCTCCAGGGGAGTGCCCACGGCGGTCGCCGTGTAGAAGGCCGGAATGCCGGCGCCTCCAGCCCGAATCCGCTCGGCCAGCGTGCCCTGCGGCACTAGCTCCAGCGCCGTGTGCCCACTGCGGTACAGGCGGGGGAAAACCGTCGAATTCGTAGAGCGCGGGTGCGAACAGATCATCTTCGACACCTGCCCGGCCTTGAGCAGGGCGGCCAGACCGACCTCGCCGGTGCCGGTGTTGTTGTTTACGACGGTCAGGTCGGTGGCTCCGTGGTCGATGAGCGCATGGATGAGTTCGATCGGGCTGCCCGCCTCGCCGAAGCCTCCGACCATCACTGTGGCACCGTCGAAAATGTCGGCGACTGCCTCCGCTACGGTCGCTACCTCTTTGTCGATCACTGGGTCGTCTCCGTCACGCCTCGGGCCGCCAGACGCCCTCGTCCAGGAGCTGCTGCGCCACGACGTCCGTCGCCTCCCTGAAGGCCTTCACCACCGTGTCGATCTCTCCCTCGGAGATGATGAACGGCGGCGAGAATGCGATGGTGTCGGTCTGGGGCAGGGCCCGCCCGATCACGCCCTGCGCGAACGCCTCCCTCACTACGCGCCCCGCCACTTTCAGGGATGGGTCGAACGCGACGGCCGGGTTGCGCCCGGCAACGAACTCCACTCCCCACATGAGCCCCATGCCCCTTACGTCGCCCACGAGCGGGTGGTCGGTGAAGTTGGCTAAGAGGCGCTCTTTCAGGTAGGAGCCGCGGGATGCGACCTGGGCGACGAGTTGGTCCTTCTCGATCACGTCGAGGTTCGCGAGCGCGGCGGCCGCGGGACCGGGATGGGCCGTGTAGGTGAACCCGTGACCGAATACACCGAAACGCTCTTCCCCGGAGACGACGGTTCTCCAAACCTCTTCCGACACCATGAGGCCGGACAGCGGTGTGTACCCGGACGTGACACCCTTTGCAACCACGATCAGGTCGGGCTCGATCCCGAAGATCTCTGTCCCGAATGGGCGACCCAGCCGCCCGAATCCGGTGATCACCTCGTCGGCGATCAGAAGGATGTCGTGACGGGTGAGGACCTCTTTGATCGCCGGGAAGTACCCTTCCGGGGGTACGATTACCCCACCCGCGCCCATGACCGGTTCGGCGACCATGGCGCCGATCGTCTCCGGACCCTCGGCTTGGATGAGCTGCTCCAGGTCGTCCACCAGTCGGGCGACGAACTCCGCATCGGTCAGACCCGCGCCTTCCCACAGTGGGCGTGGTGCCGTGGTGTGTTTCACAAAGGGCAGCGGGAGGTCGAACCCCGCGTGCGGGCCATGCAGGCCGGTCAGGCTTCCCGAGACGATCGTGACGCCATGATAGCTGCGTTCGCGGCTGATGATCTTCTTCTTCTCCGGCCTACCGCGGACATTTTGGTAGTACCAGACCAACTTGACGGCGCTGTCGTTCGCATCCGAGCCCGAGTTGCCGAAGAACACCTTGGACATCGGTACAGGTGCCATCTCGATGAGGCGCTGGGCGAGCAGGATCGCCTTGTCGGACGACACTCCGGAAAAGGTGTGGCAGTACGACAGCTTGCTCGCTTGCTGCTCCAAGGCCTCCGCAATCTCCCTTCGTCCGTAGCCGACGTTGACGCACCAGAGACCCGCCATGGCGTCGAGATATCGCTGGCCATCGGCATCCTCCAGCCACACTCCCTGGCCCTTGACGATGACAGGAGCCGGCCCGCTTCGCTCATGTGTGGCGAGCGCGGTCATCGGGTGGAAGAGGTACCGCCGATCAAGTTCTGACAGTGTAGACATGGGCGAGCTCCTGGCGCTGCATTGCCGTTCATCCGACGTGCGGTGACGTTGGTCTGCGGAACCTTCCGATCGCCACCATCCTGCGCAAGGACATCTGAGTTTGAAGATCGAGTTCGAGGGCGAGGCCCTCGAGGCGCGCCCCGGCGAGAGTCTCGCGGCAACGCTCACAGCGCAAGGTATTCGTTCGTTTCGCACAACCGAACGCGGCGCCGAACGCGGAGTTTTTTGCGGCATGGGAGTGTGCCAGGACTGTTTGGTTGAAGTCGACGGAAAGCCGAACCAACGCGCCTGCACAGTGAAAGTCGACCGACCCATGAAGGTCCGACGCGAGGGGAGCGGGCGAGCTCTTGCAGCATCATGTCCGGCGGCCGGGCGACCTCCGATCACCATTGAGGAGATTCCCGTCGAGCGCCCGCAGGTTCTGGTGGTTGGCGCGGGACCGGGCGGGCTGGCCGCCGCCTATGCCGCACGTCTCGCCGGTGCGGAAGTGCTTGTGCTCGACGAGGGATCGGCCCCGGGTGGCCAGTACTTCAAGCAGTGCTCCGCCGCGGACGTCGCTTCGCCCGATGCGCAACACCAAGAGGGCAGGCGCCTCATCGACGACGTTCTCGGTTCTGGGGTGACCGTGCGGTCGAATGTGTCGGTCTGGGGAGCCTTCAGGCCGCTGGAGTTCGCGGCGACGAAGCCTGGGGGCAGTTTTCTCGTTCAGCCCGAGCAGGCGATCATCGCTACCGGAGCGTTCGACCGGGGCTGGCCAGTACCCGGGTGGACCCTTCCGGGAGTCATGACGACTGGGGCAGCCCAGACCCTGTGGCGTACGGCTCGCCGCCTACCCGGTAAACGCGTGTTGATTGCTGGCAACGGGCCGCTCAACCTGCAGCTCGCGGTGGAACTCGTCGCCGGCGGGGCCGACGTCGTGGCCGTTGTCGAGGCGGCACCCGCCGTGGGGGTGCGCCGAGTGAGGGAGATCGCAGCTATGCTGGCCAATGCGCCCCGTCTCGTGGCGGACGGAGTGCGCTACATCTCTACCTGCCGCCGGGCCGGCGTGCGCCTGATCAACGGATCCGTGCTGACGTCGGTGACGCCGCACTCGGGCGGTCTACGGGCGACGATCGCGGGGCGCGAAGCCGCCACTTTCGATGTTGATGTCGTGTGTGTGGGCTACGGGTTCCATCCCTCGAACGAGCTGTTGCGGGCGCTCGGATGTGAGCATGCGTTCGATCCCGAGCAGGGCCGGCTCGTTACGGTACGCGACACGCGGGGGAAGGCCAGCGTGGACGGCGTCTGGGCCCTCGGCGACTGCACCACCCTGGGGGGTGCGCGCGTTGGGCAGGCGGAGGGGACCCTTGTGGGCTTCGCTGCCGCGCGAACTATTGGCTGCGCGCTTTCGGCCGAGGCCGTCCGCCTCGAGGCGCAGGCTGCGGCTGATGCCGCCCGTCACCGTCGCTTTCAGAGGGCGCTTTGGCAGATGTATCGAATGGATGAGTCTCTGCGGGTGCGGCCCACCGGCGATACCGTGATGTGCCGGTGCGAGGAGGTCACCTACGGCCAGGTCGAGGCGGCGCTGGCCGAGGGAGCGACCTCACCGGGTGAGATCAAGCAGGAGACCCGACTCGGGATGGGGCTTTGCCAGGCGCGGTACTGTGGGCCGGCGCTCGAGACCTTCCTAGCTGAGCAGACCGGCCGCTCGCAGGACGAAACGTCGGGGTTCGCCCCCAGAGTGCCGGTCAAGCCGGTTTCGGTCGATGATCTCTCGAGCCCGGCTGGGGCATAGTGCACTCGCCCACCACGAGCGGCACACTCCCGCGCGAGATCCAGACGGTCGTGGTGGGCGGCGGGATCCTCGGACAGTGCGTGGCCGGCTTTCTCGCTGAAGAGGGTCGCGAGGTCGCGATCATCGACGCAGGCCGTCCGGAAGGCACGACGACCAACGCCGGCAGCCTTCACGTGCAGATGCAGAGCCGCTTCATGCGAATGCACCTCGACCAGGTACCGGCTCTGGAATCGGGCCTCCACCTCTACCCGAAGGCGGTCGAGTTCTGGTTCGAATTGCAGCGACATCTCGACGCCGACTTCGGGCTCAAAGCGTCCGGTGGGCTGATGGTGGCCGAGAGTCGGGAGCAGCTCGACTTCCTGGCCAAGAAGGCCGAGCGCGAGCGAAGTCTGGGGCTCGACTCCAAGATCCTCGACCGGGACGAGCTCAGTCAGATCGCTCCCTACCTCGGTCCCGCGGTAGTCGGCGCGGAACTGTGCGCCGCCGAGGGCCGGCTCGATGCGCTCAAGGCCAACATGGCTCTGCGGCGGTGGGTCCGCAGGGTCGGGGTCATGGTCACTGGCGAGACATCGGTCGATCGAGTGAGTCGTGACGGTGAGCGGTTCAAGCTCGACACATCTCGGGGTACCGTCAGGGCGGCCACCCTCGTCATCGCCGCAGGGCCAGGGTCACTTGCCCTGGCCGAGCCGTTCGGCCTGACGCTCCCGGTGGAGTCCGAGCCCTTGCACATGAACATCACGGAACCGACCGATTTGTTCATGGGTCATCTCGTGCAGCACGCGGATCGAATGATCACGGTCAAACAGCTCTCGAGTGGTCATGTGGTGATCGGGGGCGGTTGGCCAGCGGATTTGTCCCCCTCGGAGGACTACGCTGTGGTCCGACTGTCCAGCATTATCGGAAACACTTCGCTCGCGCAGCACATCGTGCCGGCGATCGGCGGATTACGGATCATCCGAAGCTGGGCGGGCATCAACACCCCGACCGGCGGTCCCGGCATCCTTGGCCCGATTCACGGCGCACCTAACGCGTTCTTGGCGATTCCGGGGGAGGCGGGGTACACTCTTGGCCCGCTCTCTGCCCGGTTGGTTGCGGACGCGGTGCTCGGCCGGAGACCTACGGAGGACTTGGCGCCGTTCTCCCCGAGTCGATTTCGGTAGCGCAGGGATACATCCCATTACGGATTGCCCATGACGGATTGGCTAAGCACGGAAGGTCGAAGAATTACGAGGCGTGATGCGCTCAAGCATCTCGTAGCGGCCGGGCTCGCGACCGCGGTGGGAGGGTGCGGTGGGACGGACGAGGACGGGACCATCACACTACGATGGTGGTCGACCCAAGGGGCTCCCGCTCAGCGGGCGGCCTATCGGGTGCAGATCGACCTGTTCGAAGCGGCGCACCCCGGTGTGAAGGTCGTCTTCGAGGCCATGTCGGACGAGGGGTACGCAACCCAGCTCGCCGCCGCCTTCGCATCAGGCGACGTACCGCACCTCATCACTCACATGCCTTCGTTCGCGGTCCAGGGTTACTACGCCCACGGGCTGATCGAGCCGTTCGACGATGTCATCGAAGCGATCGGCGCGGACGAGTTTTACCCGCGGGCAAACGACGTCTATCGCGCCGCCGACGGCCGATATGTCGGCACCTCCATTGGAAATACCGCAGCCGACATGCTGTGGATTCGCCGTGACCTGATGGAACGAGCCGAGATCGAGGCGATTCCCGAAACTTGGGACGAGCTACGTGCAGCGTGTCGCGCGATGCAGGGCGGGGGCATCTATGGCGCCCCTCTTCCCTATGGCTTGAACTCGGCCAACTCGCTGACATTCATCGGCTTCATCCATCGTGCGGGCGGCTCGGTCTTCACTCCCGATCTGGAGATCGCCCTGGACCAGCAGGCGACCTACGATGCCCTTGAGTTCTACCGATCCATGTTGGAGCTCTGCCCTCCGGGCGCCACCGGGTATTCCTGGGGCGAGATGGTCACTTCCTTCGTGAGCGGCGCCACGGCCACGGGGCTTTATGCTGGCCGGGTACTGGCCAATGTCGCGGCGCAGAACCCCCAGATCGCGGATTCGATCACCTGCGCGCTCTATCCACGGATGTCGCGGGACATACCGGCTTGGACGTACAACGACTTCCCCTGCGTGTGCATCCCCTCGGCCGCCTCGAACAAGGCGGAGGCCAAGCTGTTTGCAGGGTCTCTTTTCGATCCTGCTGGATACATCCCACAGCTACATGCCGCCCCCGGACACGTGCTCCCCGTGCTCGAGACGGTCGCAGAGAACCCGGCCTACCGGGACAACGAGATCATCGACAGGTATCCGCAGGAAATCGACCTCATGGCCTCCGCCGCGGCGCAGGGGTACAACCTCGGATTCGAGACGACGGCCCACCAACCCAATACCAAGGCGGGCGAAATCATCGCCTCGAACGCGATCGCCGAGATGGTGCAGCGGGTCGTCTTGAATGATGAAGATCCCCAGGTCGCCGTCGGCAATACCGTCACGCGCCTGGAAGAAATCATGCGCTCCTGAGCTTGATGCACTCCGACCCGCCACCGTCGCTCGAGAAGCGTTACGCCCGGATTGGCGTGGTGCTCATCGCCCCGACGGTGTTGGTGTTCTGCGCCGTCATTCTGTATCCGCTCATTTCGGCGATCTATCTTTCCCTCTTTTCGATCTACACCCCGACGTTGGCCGGGGAGTGGGTAGGGGTGGACAACTACACCGCCCTTCTTGCCAGTGGAGACTTCTGGAACGCCGCACGCAACACCCTGATCTGGACAGTCGGGACGCTGATGCTGCAGCTCGTCTTCGGTGTCGCGATGGCGCTCCTGCTCAACCAATCCATCGTTTTCCGGTCGTTGGCCCGGAGCTTGGTCCTCTTCCCCTACTTCCTGTCGACGGTCGTGGCCGTCCTCGTGTGGCGGTGGCTCTTCAACGACCTCTACGGGATCCTGAACCACGTTCTGCTGATCGCAGGATTGATCGACGCGCCCGTCAACTGGCTGGGTCAGATGCCCAACGCCATGATCTCGATCATTCTCGTCGGAGCGTGGAAGTACTTCCCGTTCGTCGTGATCGTTGTGTTGGCGCGCCTCCAGTCCATCCCGGAGCAACTGTACGAAGCGGCCACCATCGATGGCGCCGGTCCCTTCCAGCGGTTTACCGATATCACGCTCCCGCAATTGCGCGACGTGCTCGTGGTGGTCGTTCTCCTACGTGCGATCTGGGACTTCAAGGAGTTCGACTTGATCTACCTGATGACCGGGGGCGGACCCGTGAGGGCGACCCAGACGTTGTCGCTCCTCGTCTATGAGGAGGCGTTCAGGCTGAACCGCATGGGGATGGCGTCTACCTACGCCGTAGCCATGATGCTGGTGCTGCTCGGGTTTACGCTGGTCTACCTCAGGCAGACCAACCGGATCGAGGAGGGTTGATGAACGCGTCACGCGCTAGGATGATCTGGAGCGTCGTCACCTGGACGATCGTGCTCGCGGTCGTCTTTCCGTTGATCTGGATGATCGTCACCTCGGTCAAGCCGCAGTCCGAGCTGTTCAGTATTCCGCCGACTCTGATGCCCGAGACTATCACGTTCGAGCACTACTGGCGGCTGCTGACCGATACGCCCTTCCTCCAGTATTTCCGCAATTCGATGATCCTGGCGGTGACGACGACCGTTGTAGTCGTCGTGCTCGGTACGCTGGGCGCCTACAGCCTCGTACGCTTCAAGTACCGCGGCCGCGAGACCCTAGCGACGCTGGTCCTGTTCACCTACCTGATGCCCTCCGTGGTGCTGGTCGTCCCGCTGTATCTGATGATGGCGAAGCTGGGACTGGCCAACACGCTCGCGAGTCTGGTGATCGCCTATACCACATTCGCGCTGCCGTATGCCCTCTGGTTGCTGCGCTCCTTCATGTCGAGCATCCCCGTGGATCTGGAATCCGCGGCGCTCGTGGACGGCGCCGACCGAATGGGGGCCTTCGTCGATGTCATCCTCCCGCAGGCTCTGCCGGGCATCGTCTCGACGGCGCTGTTCACGTTCATTCTCTGTTGGAACGAGTATCTCTTCGCGCTGGTGCTCGTGAATTCCGACAGTGTACGTCCGCTGACGGCCGGCACCATGAACATGCTGATCACGTCGTTCAACATCGACTGGTCACTACTCATGGCCGCCTCCGTCATGATGAGCCTGCCGCTCATCGTGATCTTCACCTTCCTGCAGGGCACGCTCACCAAGGGTTTCGGCGCCGGCGCGGTGAAGGGGTGATACATGGCTGAGGTCGTTTTCGAGAAGGTCCGCAAGACGTTCGGTTCCACGATCGCGGTCAATGAACTCGATCTCACGATCGAGGAGGGCGAGTTCGTCAGCCTGCTCGGGCCTTCGGGCTGCGGCAAGACCACGACGCTCAGAATGCTGGCGGGTCTGGAAGAGCCCAGCGGAGGGACCATCCGCATCGGCGATCGCGTGGTGAACAGCGTCCCGCCGGCGCAGCGCGATATCGCGATGGTTTTTCAGTCCTATGCGCTGTATCCGCACATGACGGTGGGGAAGAACATCGCCTATCCGTTGAAGAAACGAGGTATTCGTGAGCCGGAGCGCTCCGGGCGGGTCATGGCCACCGCACGTCTTCTGGAGTTGGAGACACTGCTGGACCGCAAACCGGCGCAGTTGTCCGGAGGACAGCAACAACGTGTGGCACTCGGCCGCGCGATGGTGCGGGAGCCCCAGGTGTTTCTGTTGGACGAGCCGCTGTCCAACCTCGATGCGCGGCTTCGGGCCCACATGCGTGCGGAGCTCATCGAAGTGCACCGACGCATCGGGCGCACGATGATCTACGTCACGCACGACCAGCTCGAAGCGATGACGATGTCCACGCGGATTGCCGTCATGAACGCTGGCGTGCTTCAGCAATTCGCCACGCCCGCCGACATCTTCCACCGCCCGGCCAACGTATTCGTCGCCGGGTTCATCGGTTCCCCGGCCATGTCTTTGGTCGACGGTGAGTTGACGGGTCCGGGCTCGGATGGATCTGATGGGGACGGGCGGTTCCGGGTTCACTGCGGCGCTCTGGACGTGGCGCTTCCGGCCGGTCTGCTCAATCGGTCGGCTGCACCGGGCCCGATCTCGCTTGGTATCCGCCCAGAGGATATTCTCCTGGGGAGTGGAGACCACACGGCGGCAGTGGGGCTCGTGGAGCGGACGGGCCATGAGAGCATCGTCCGGCTGGATGCCCAGGGCACGCCGTTGATCATGCGCGCACCTGGAGATACGCCGATCGAAGCAGGTGAGACGGTCCGTTTTTCGCTCAGGGGCGAACGGCTCCACGTCTTCGATTCTGCCACCGGCCGCCGCCTGAACGCGGATACGGAGAACTCATGAGGCTCGAAGGAAAACTGGCCATCGTGACGGGGGGAGGCGCCGGAATCGGCAAGGCAATCGCCCTCCGTCTTGCCGAGGAGGGAGCCGACGTCGTCATCGGGGACACCGACGAGGCCGCCGCACAGGCCGTCGCTGCCCAAATCCAGGCGCTCGGCAGCAGGGCTGCGGCAGTCCGCACGGACGTCACTCGAAAGTCGGACATCGAGGCTCTGGTCGAACAAACGATGCAGCTTGGTCCTGTCGACATCCTGATCAACAACGCGGGAGTCGAGGAGATCACGCCGCTACTCGAAATTCCCGAAGAGGAGTGGGACCGGACGCTCGACACGAATCTCAAGGGGGTGTTTCTGTGCAGTCAGATCGTGGCACGTGCGATGATCGCTGAAGGGCGAGGCGGGAAGATGGTGAACATCGGCTCCATAGCGGGCATCATGCCACCGAGAAAAGAGTCACACTACGCGGCATCCAAGGGAGCCGTTCATGTACTGACAAGACAAATGGCTCTGGAGCTTGCGCCGCACGAGATCACGGTAAATGCAGTAGCCCCCGGCGTCATAAAGAACGGGCTCAGCACGCATCATTCTCTCGCCGATCCGGAGCAAGCCGAACGGATTGCAAAGGGAATTCCGCTGGGCAGGGTCGGGTCCCCTCTCGACATTTCGCACGCGGTGCTCTTTCTGGTATCTGAAGAGGCCGACTACATCACGGGTGTCGTGCTGCCTGTTGACGGAGGGTTCTTGCTGGGCGGTATGCAGACCGGGTGACGGGGCAGCTCCGCCCCGGGTCGCTCGGAAACGGACCGGAGGATACTCTGTGACACACCATTTCTAAGTACTCAGCCTGCTAGAGGATCATGGATCGAACGAGTGTCGATTGGGCCGGCCCCATGCCGGCTGTCACAACCCCGTTTCAAGCCGACGGCGACATCGATGAGAAGTCGTTTCAGTCGAACGTCGAGCGCCTGCTGGGAAGCGGCGCGACCGGAGTCGTGGTCGGCGGCTGCACAGGTGAGTTCTGGGCGCTGAGCCATGAGGAGCGCAAACATCTGTCCCACCTGGCAAAGGAAGCGGTCGGGAGTACCGGGACCCTCATCGTGGGTACCGGAGCGATAACGCGAGACGAAACCGTGGTGCTTACCCGGGAAGCGGAAGAAGCGGGCTGCGATGGCGTCCTGATCCTGCCGCCCTATTTCGTGCAATTGACCGACGACGAGATCTTCGCGCACTACGCGGCCGTGTCGGACGCGGTCGGGATTCCGATCGTTCTGTACAACATCCCCGGAAATGCCGTCAACGCGCTGTCTCCATCCCTGGCAGGCCGCCTGGCGGAGCTGGAACGCGTGGTGGCCATCAAGGAGAGCTCGGGCGACTGGAACAACTACTACTCGACGTACCTGGAAGTCCACGAGAGACTCCGGGTCTTCTGCGGTCCGTCCTCGATCTACGGCGTACCTGCCGTGGAGATGGGAGCGGACGGCGTCATCGACTGCTTCCCGAACATGTGGGTAGACGCGCTCGACCTCTTCCATGCACCAGCCCGAGGCGACCAGAAGAGGTCCGGCGAGGTCCAGGCGCGCGGTCGCAAGCTCACCGACCTCTGCACGACCGGCGGGCGGACTCTCTACCCCGCGACAAAGGCCGCGATGGACCTGCAGGGACTGCCCGGGGGTGGGCGTCCACGGGCGCCGTTACAGCCGTTGGCTGGCGAGCCGCTCAAGGGCCTGGAGCGAGGCCTGGCCGCCCACGGCCTTCTATGAAATCAGACGACCAAATCACACTACCCAAGCACGTAGGAGTTCAACGATGAGTGCACCCACTCTTCCAAGGGCAGGGCGCGCGCCGCAGCTGGATCCGCGCGAATATGAGACCAGTTTCGGCGAGTTCATCGGCATCGGCCCGAACGGCAACTTGTGGGTCGACGGGTGTGACGTCGCGGAGCTGGTTGAGCGCTTCGGCAGCCCGCTGTTCATCATGTCGGAGAATCAGCTTCGGTACACCTATCGATCGTTCCGCGACGCCTTCCGCGAGCACTATCCCAATTCTGAGATCCTGTTCGCGAACAAGTCCAACAACGGGTTGGCCATCCGCCACATCATGAATCAGGAAGGGGCGGGGGGGGACTGTTTTGGGAACACCGAGATGTATCTCGCTCTCCTGGCCGGAACGGACCCGAAGACGCTCGTCCTGAACGGCTCGAACAAAGAAGACGAAGAGTTGGAGATGGCGATTGCCAACGGGCTGTGCATCAACATCGATGCGATGGACGAGCTCGACCGGATCGACGCGGTCGCTAAACGGCTCGGTAAGGACGTGGACATCGGGATCCGCCTCGCGCTCGATCTCGCCCCCCTCGCCGAACGCCAGGGCGTCGCCATGCATGGACCGGGAACGATGAAGGAGCAGAGCGACTCCACGAAATGGGGCATGACCCGCGAACAGACGGTCGAGATTGTGAAGCGCGCGCAATCCATGTCGAACATGAAGCTGGTGGAGATCCACTTCCACCTGAGTCGCATGTCCAACGTTGCGAACGACTTCGCGGTGATGGCCGGCGAGATGATCACCTGGGCCGGGCATATACGTGATGAAACGGGCTGGGTGGCACCCACCATCGACATTGGCGGCGGCTGGACCTTCGGCAAGTGGTACGGAACGGGCCCCAACTCACAGATGGACGACGACAGCGCTCCTACTGCGGACGACTATGCCCGGGAGTGCGCCAAGGCGATCAAGGACGAGGCCGCGCGTCTGGATTTCCCGCTCCCCAAGCTCCGCCTGGAGCCGGGCCGTGCCCTGTCCGGACCCGCGGGTGTAGCCGTCGGAACCGTGGGCGCCATAAAGACCGGTGACACCAAGAAGTGGGTCAATCTCGATCTGTCGACCAACCACATTTCGTGGGCGGCGATACTCGACTGGTACTACCACGCCCTCCCGGTCCGGAACGCCGGTGCCGAGGGAACCGAGACGGTCGACCTGGTCGGTCCGCTCTGCAACTCAGATGAACTGGGCCGGCACCGGAAGATGCCGCCGCTTCAACGGGGTGACTTCGTGGCCTTCCTCGACACCGGGGGCTACTGCGAGTCGAGCGCGGCGCGCTACAACGCGCAGCGACTTCCGGCGACGGTGCTCGTAACCGGTGATACCGCCGATGTGATCAGCGACCGCGAGGAGTTCCGGGACGCAGCAGGCCGCTTCCGTGTGCCCCCGCATCTGCTGGCCGGCTCCTTCGCACCCGAGGCGGGGGAGTAACGCCATGGATCTCGGGATCCAGGGGCGCCGCGCCATCGTGACCGCGGCCAGCCAGGGACTCGGACGCGCGTGTGCGACGTCTTTGGCCAGGGAGGGCGCGGAGGTGTGGATCACCGCCCGCACCAAAGAGACGCTCGAAGAGACGGCGCGAGAGATCGCGGAGAGCACGGGTGGGACGGTTCACGCCGTTCCCGGTGACATCACTTCAGATTCAGGCCGGGCGGCGGTTCTGGAGGCCTGCCCCGAACCCGATATCCTGGTCGCCAATCCGGGTGTGAAGCAGACGCCGGACGACTTCCGGACCATGACCCGGGCGGATTGGGACTTCTGGATGGAAGCCCACTTCTATTCGACTCTGGACCTCATCCGGGCGGTGGCTCCCGGAATGTGCGAGCGGCGCTTCGGACGGATCGTCAGCATGTCCGTCAGCTTCATCAAGTTCCCGCAGATCAACTTTGCCGCGAGCCACGCGGCACGCCTCGGGTTGAGCGGCGCGATCGCCTCGATGGTGCGCGAATTGATCCCACACAACGTCACCATCAACACCGTCGCCCCAGGGCTCTTCAGCACCGAGGCGCTGCACACCAACCTGCACGCGCACGCCAAGCGCGGGAACACGACCTACGAAGCGATCGTCGAAGACCGCAAGAAAGGATGCCCCGCGGGGCGGTTCGCCGAACCCTCGGAGTGCGGTGATCTCGTGGCCTACATCTGCGCCGCGCAGTCCGGATTTATGAGCGGCCAGAACATCATCAACGACGGTGGCGTCTATCAGGGCTTGTTCTAGATGATCGATCCACACGGCCGGGTCGTGATGCTCTCCGGAGCTACCGGAGGAATCGGAGCGGCCATCACTCGGCGCCTCTCCGAAGACGGCTTCCGTTTGTCGCTCGGCGTGCGGAATGTCGACGCGGCTCGCGAGGCGTTTCCGGGTCTTGAGGCCGATGGTGGACTCATCCATCGGTTCGAGGCCGGGGAGGCGGACACAGCCCAAGCGTGGGTCGACGCGACGGCCGCGCACTTCGGGCAGATCGACGTGCTGATCAACAACGCAGGCATTTTGCGGCAGGTCTTCTTCGACGAGGGTGACGAGGATCTCCTGGACGAGCTTTGGACCGTCAACGTGAAGGCGCCGTTCCGGCTCATCCGACATGCATTGCCGCATCTGTCCGAGACCGGCGGCGGCCGGATCATCAACGTCGGCTCGACCGACGCGAAGCGCTACCGGGCCGGTGTGTCGGTGGGTTACGCCATGTCCAAGCACGCCCTCATGGCCATGAGCCACGCCGCGAAGGCCGCCGGATGGGAGCACGGTGTCCGCGTCACGGCGCTCTGCCCCGGTGCGGTCGACACCCCGATGATCCAGTCGATTCCGGGTGTGACCCCCGTCGACGAGCGGATCCAACCCACCGACCTGGCGGAGATCGTCGCGTTCTTGCTCGGGTTGCCGAACAACGCGTCGGTGCCGGAGCTGGTGGTCAATACGCGCTTAGAGTCGGGGCTTTAGATGAAGCTGGCATCTTCGGTCCGCCCCATTCACATTCGCGCGATCCTCGCAGCCCTCGCCTGTTCCGCCACGCTCCTTTCCCCATCCCAGCCGGCCCATGCTCAGGCGCAGAATGACGGTGAGGCCCTTCGGTCCTCGGACCTGAGCGCCCTCGCCTGGCGCGAGCTGGGTCCGACGATCACCAGTGGAAGGATCACCGCCTTCGCCGTGGACCCCCGGGACACCCGCGTCATTTTTGCGTCGTCGGCTTCGGGAGGCGCATGGAAGACGGAGAACGCCGGCACTACCTGGAGGCCCGTGTTCGAGAACGAGGGGAGCGTGTCCTTGGGCGCCATCGCCCTGGCCCCGTCCAACCCGGACATCGTCTGGTTGGGGACCGGCGAGCAGAACAGCGTCCGGAGTTCGTCCTACGGTGACGGCGTCTACCGGTCCGACGACGGAGGGACGACGTGGCGCAACATGGGGCTGGAGGGGAGCCGCCATGTGGGGCGGATCCTCGTCCATCCCCAAGACCCCGATGTGGTCTTCGTAGCGGCCATGGGCTCTCTATGGGGCCCCAACCCGGAGCGGGGGCTTTTCCGCACCACCGATGGAGGCGCCAACTGGACGCAGGTGCTGGAGATCAGCGACCAGACGGGGGTCGTGGAGGTGCGCATGGACCCCAGGAATCCCGACGTGCTCTTTGCCGCGACCTTCCAGCGAGAGCGGCGCCAATGGAGCATGATCGGAGGAGGATCGGAGGGCGGCCTCTTCCGGAGTGAGGACGGTGGAGAGAGTTGGAGCCGGGTTGGCGGCGGGTTCCCCACGGGTCCGGTTGGGCGCGTAGGGATCACCTTTTGCCCCGGCGCCCCGAACATCATATACGCCAGCGCCGTGGGCCCCGACGGCGGCATCTTCCGATCCGACGACGACGGCGCCACCTGGGAAAGGCGTAATTCCCAGATCCAGAGCCACTGGTACTACGGTGAGTTGATCTGTGACCCCGAGGACCCAGACCGCGTCTACGTGCCCATGACGCCCATGTATGTATCCGAGGACGGGGGCAGAACCTTCCGAAACCTGATACGAGCCGCGGTGCACGTGGATCATCACGTCCTGTGGGTGAACCCGAGCGACCCCGAGCACCTCATGGTGGGGAACGACGGGGGGATCTACATCTCCCGGGACCGGGGCGAGAGTTGGCTCTGGCAGTCCAACGTCCCCGTCATGCAGCTCTACACGGTCTCCGTGGACATGCAGGAGCCGTTCTACCACGTCTACGGTGGAACCCAGGACAACGGGTCATGGGGCGGACCCGTGGGGACACGCTTCTCGTCGGGGGTCTCGAATGAGGACTGGACCTACACAGCGGGCGGCGACGGGTTCTACTCGCAGGTGGACCCCACGGACCCCAACATCATCTATGCCGAGTCCCAGTACGGGGTCCTCTATCGGACGGACCGTACGACGGGTGAGCGCCGGCGGATCCAGCCCTGGCAGCCCCAAGACGCGGAGGTTCCCCCGTACCGCTGGAACTGGAGTGCGCCCCTACTGATCTCACCCCATGATCCCGGCACGCTCTACTTCGCGGCCAACGTGGTCTTCCGGAGCCGGGATCGGGGGGATTCCTGGGAAGCCGTCAGTCCGGACCTGACCCGGCAAATCAGCCGGGATTCCCTCCCTTTGCAGGGGCGCATTCAACCCCCTGACGCGATCGACCTCCACGCCAGCACGGCCCAGTACGGAAACATCACCACTCTGGCGGCCTCGTCCGTGCGTCCCGGACTGGTGGCGGTGGGCACCGACGACGGATTGGTGCAGGTGACCCGCGACGATGGGCAGAATTGGCTCCGCACCTCCAGTTTTTCAGGTGTGCCGGAGATGACGAAGGTGGCCATGGTGGCGTGGTCCTCCGTGAGCGAAGGAACCCTCTTCACCGTCTTCGACGGCCACAAAGACAACACGTTTCAGCCCTTCGTGGTTCGGAGTGACGACTACGGCGCCACCTGGCGTGATGTCACCGGCGACCTCCCCGCCTTTGGCTCCGCGCGGAGCGTGGCCGTGCACCCCCGCAACGGTGACCTGGTCTTCGTGGGCACCGAGCTCGGCGTCTTCTTCTCCAACACGGGTGGCGGATCGTGGCTCCCTCTGGGGGACGGCCTCCCGACGGTGGCGGTGCACGGGATGGTGGTGCACCCTCGGGAGAACGATCTGGTGCTTGGAACACATGGACGTGGATTCTGGGTCCTGGACGACCTTGGGCTTCTGGAGGATCTCACGCCGGCGGTCGTGGCTGGCCACAGCCACCTGGCTACTCTCCGGACGGCGACCCAGATCAGGGACGTGAACCGGGGCAGGGGCTCCGTTGGGGACAACTACTGGACCGCCCAGAACCCGCCTAGGGGTGCCGTACTGGATTACTGGATCGGCGATGCCGCTGTAGGCGAGCCCGTGGTACTGGAGATCCTCGATGGCGCGGGAAATGTGGTCCGGCGGGTGGAGGACTCCACCGCTGCCCGAGGCGTTCACAGGATCGTGTGGGACCTGCGCCACGAAGCTCCGATTGGGGGCGACGGCGAACCTTCCCGCCGCTTTCGGGGGCGGTTCGTGCTCCCGGGCTCGTATCAGGTGCGCCTAACTGTGGCTGAACAGGTGCACGTTCGGCCGTTGCAGGTTCAGATGGATCCCGGGCTTTCGGTGGCCGACGGGGCTCGACGGGCACTGGACGCTGCTCTGGCGCTACAGGCCGACCTAGTAGGCGCTGTCGCGCTTGCCGGATCGGCGGTGGACACCATGCTTGTTCAGGCAGCGACCGTACTGGAGTCCCTGGCCGGACTCCCCGATGCCCCGGGTACGCTCACCGAGCGAGCTCGCGAGCTGGAGGCCGGAGCGCGGCGCCTGCAGGTCGTGCTGGAGGGCCCCGGCCAGCAAGGCATCGCTCAGCAGGAGACCGTACTTCCCCTCTCCACCCTCGTCACCCGCCTCTACAGCACCACCGAGGGGTGGACGCACGGCCCCACCGCCGACCAGAGCCGGCTCACGAGTCGTGCCCACCGCGACTTGGTGGAACTCCTCGCCGTTCTGCGGCCGTTGCTGGATCGGGATCTGCCCGGGCTCCGTCAAGCGATGGCCGACGCCGGGGTCCCATGGCCCGCCGGGGATGCCCCCGTACTTCCCGACGGACTTCTGCCCCCCTTCGCACGGTGAGCAAGTCGGGAAGGGAATAGGCTCAGCTCATCGCCCTCGGAGCAGCATCTCCAGCCGCACGAGGAGCTCCTCGCGACGGAGTGCCTCCACTTCGTCGATCTCGATCGGGATGAAGCGCGTGAGCCACTCGGAGCCGGTCTCCGTGACGAGCACGTCGTCCTCGAATGCGACCCGCGTCCCGTCCACGATGGCACCCTGTTCGATCGCGAGCACCATTCCGGGCTGTAGCGGACCGACGTAGTCCCCGTTCTCGTGGACCTCGAGTCCGATGAAGTGGCCGATCCCGTACGTGTAGCTCTCGTCCCATCCTCCCAGATCCCGCAGCATGGAGTCCGCGATCTCTTGGAGGTCGTGCCACGTCACGCCGGGACGCACTGCGGAGATCACGGCTTTCTGGACTGAGAGTACGCCTTCGTACACCCGGCGCTGCTCGTCTGTGAAGCGCGCGCCGGCCGGAACCGTGCGCTGGACGTCGGCCGAGTAGTGGTTCATCCGCGCGCCCGTATCGAAGTGCACGAGCCCGCCCTCGCCGATACGGGCGTCGCCCTTGCGGGCCGCTTCTTCCTCGGCGGTCGTCTCCCACTTGAGCTCTTCATCGAGGCCGCTCGCGAGGGCGACGCCCGTGGGGAATCCGAGACCGGCCCCACGCCACCGGAAGACGTAGTCGACCGTTTCCATCACTTGGCGCGTGGTGAGCCCCGGCCTGGCCACCTTCATCCCTTCCATGAGCCCGGCGCCGGTGATCTCGATTGCCGCGAGGAGGTTCTTCATCGCGAAGTCGTCGGGCACCATGCGCAGGGGGTCGAGCAGATCACCCGCGTCGCGGACGTCGAGCTCCGAGGTGGCCGCGCGTAGGCGCTCCACGAATGCGAGACGCGGCGTGGGTGGCTCGTCCAGGTTCGTGAACCGCGGGTAGTTCACGTAGAGGATCTTGTCCTGGTCTCCCCACCCGCGGGCCATATCCGACGGCACTTCCTTGAAGCGGAGCTGTGTGATCCGCAGGTTGCGGTAGTCGGTGAGCGCGCTGCTCAGGTGCTCGAGGAAGCGACTGCGCGGGAATACATGCTCGATCCCGGAATGTCGCCGGGCCTCGTCGGGGTCGAGCTCGGTATAGAGGACCTCGCGGAAGGTCTCGCCGGCCGGGTTGAGGACGAGGACCGATCCCGGAGGCGCACTCTCGTAGATGCCGGTGAGGAAGACGAAGTCGTGGTTCTCCGTGTCGGGGACGAAAAACTCATACAGGTTCGGCTGCGATCGGTCGGCGCTCGTGACGATGGCGAGGCCGCCCTCCATTCGGTCCATGAGTGCGGCCCGGCGCGCGATCGCGGCCTCACGGTGCCCCTCGCGATTCTCGAGTGCGGCCAACGACGTCTGCGCCTGACCAACGGCGGGCACGGGGCCCGCCAGAGCAGCGAGGGCGAGGACGAGGGCGGCCGAGCTGAGCCGCGCGGTGCCTGCGCCGAGCCCCGTCATCGGACCACCTCGATCACGGGGCCGCCGAGGCGCTCGACCTCGACGTTCAGCGCGGCCAGATCCTCCACGAGTAGCTTCTCGAGAGACTGTGAGAGCACGCCCCATTCGGCGTCGAGGTCGCGCTTGCGTTGCACAGCGCCCGCTGTCGGCGGGCCTTCGGTGGATCCGCCCCCATAACCACCGCCGCCGTTCAGGCTGCCGAGCAACGAGGAGTACTGCCGGTCGAGACCTGCGATGGTGCGCAGGCCTGACGGGCCCTCGTCCGTCTGATGCGATGTGACGCGTCGCTGGAGCGCCTCCATCGTCGCCACGAACTCATGTGCCTGTGCCGCCGCGCCGTCGGCCTGCGACCCCGCCGCCTCGGCCCACGCGATCAGCGAATCCGCTTGCTCGGCGACCCCCTGGAGCTGACGGATCGCACTGCGGAGCCGGGCGGCCGTATCCGCCACGGCCATCGTGACACGGAATTGCTCTTCATAGTCGACCATCGTGACCTCCGGATCTCGGGGGTCGGGCACGACCCTCAGTTTTGCTTCGTTCATTCCGCCGTCCCACGACAGGCGCACGGTGTAGGCACCGGGCGGTGCCTTCACGTTCCCTTGATCGTAGCGCAGGTCCCAGGCCAGGCGATGGAAGCCCCGGCTCGAAGGGAGCACCCGGCCGCTACGTTCACCGGCCGCCCACCACGTTACTTCACGGTCTTCCGCGTCGAGGACCGTGAGGCGGAGTCCCCCGAGTTCTTCCCCGAGCACGAAGTGGAGCAGGGCTCCTGAGGGGAGGTTGTCGGGCAGGTTCAGGTCGACCTCCTGGAGTGGAGGCGCGCTCGCCCCGCGCTGTGCGTCCCGTGGCGTGAAGAGGCGGGCCTGGGCCACCAGCGGGTCTGCGGCCAGCTCACGCAGCGGCGTCAGGTCGTCCAGAACCCAGAAGGAGCGACCCTGAGTCGCTACCACCAGATCACCGCGATGCACTTCCAGATCCGTGACCGGCGTGGCAGGCAGATTCATACGCAGCGGCAGCCAGTGCGCTCCGTCGTCGAACGAGACGAAGATTCCGAATTCGGTGCCGGCATAAAGGAGCCCACGCTGTTCGGGATCTTCGCGCACGATCCGGACCCAATGGTCGTTCGGAATGCCGTTGGCGCCGTCCGTGAGACGCGTCCACGTCCGCCCGAAGTCCTCGGTTCGCCAGACGTAGGGGCTCGCGTCCCCGAGTCGATATGCGTGGACCGTGAGAAAGGCGCGTCCCGGTTGGTGCGGGGAGACTTCGATCGCGTTCACCGTTGCCAGTCGGGGCAGGTCGGAGGGCGTCACGTCCGTCCACGTCGCTCCGTCGTCCTGAGTCAGGTGGACACGGCCGTCGTCCGTGCCCGCCCAGAGCGTCCCGGCGTCGTGGGGCGACACAGTCAACTCGAACACGGTTGCGAAGACCTCCACGCCAGTGTTGTCGGCATGGATCGGACCACCGGGAAACTGCAGCGTGCTCGGGTCGGCGTAGCTGAGATCGGGTGAGATGGTCTCCCACGTCATGCCCCCGTCACGGGTCCGGTGCACGTACTGCGACGCGTGGTACACCGTCTGTGCGTCGTGCGGCGAGACGACGATCGGCGCCACCCACTGAAAGCGGTAGCGGAGTTCCGACGGCGCCACTCCGGTCGAGGCAGGATAGAGGTTCATGTTCCGCCGGGTATCGCTGGACACGACCATCCGGTTGATCACCCCGGCATAGCACCCGCCCCATATCACGTCGGGATCGTCCGGATCGAAGGCGACCGGACCGGTCTCGCAGCCCGCCGCGTAGCTCCACGCCTCTTGGGGGCGGAGCTGGTTCCGGCCTGGACGCGATGGGACGATGATGGTGCTGTTGTCCTGCTGCGATCCGTAGAGCCGGTACGGCAGGAGGTTGTCCACCTCGACGTCGTAGAATTCGGCCGTCGGCTGGTTGTAGACAGTCGAGAAGGTAGCGCCGTGATTCAGCGTCACCACCGCACCTCCGTCCGTTCCGACCACGAAGACCTCCGGATCGTTCGGATGGATCCACAGGTCGTGCACATCACCGTGGGGGAGGGGAATCATTGTGAAGCTCTCCCCGCCGTTCGTGGAACGGAACAGGCGGCTGTTGAGCACATAGATGGTGTTCTCGTCCGTCGGGTCCGCCACGACGTGGTGGTAGTAGAAGGCACGTCCCGCGAGTCGATTTTCACCGTTCACGAAGGTCCACGTCTCACCGCTGTCGTCCGAGCGCCAGAGCCCGTTGCCCGGCTCCGCTTCGACCATCGCCCATACACGCTGAGGATTCGCCGGTGAGATCGAGAGCCCGACCTTTCCGACGACACCCTCCGGAAGACCTCCGCCCAGCTTGGTCCACGTGTCGCCGCCGTCTCGGGTCCGGTAGATCCCGCCGTCCTCTCCGCCCGATATCAGCGTCCACGGCTTGCGCTCGGCCCGCCACATGCCGGCGAAGATCTCGTCGGGATTGTCCGGGTTCATCGCGAGGGCTACTGCGCCTGTGCTGTCGTTGAGGAAGAGCACGTTTTCCCAGTTCTCGCCCCCGTCCCGTGAGCGATAGACGCCGCGCTCCGGGTTGGGCCCGAACGGGTTGCCGAGCGCCGCCGCGTACACGACTTCCGCGTCGCCGGGATGGACGACGATCTCCCCGATCGCGCCGGAAGACGGGAGGCCGACGAATGCCCACTTCGCTCCCCGGTCTTCGCTCTTCCACATCCCTCGCCCGACGGAGACGTTACCGCGGATGCAAGCGGAGCCCGTGCCGGCATAAATGACGTCCGGGTTCCCCTCTGCGACCGCCACCGCGCCGACGGCTCCTGCCGTGAGCGCGTTGTCGGCCGTGGGCCGCCAGTGTTGGCCGACGTCGTCGGTATGCCAAACGCCCCCACCTGATGCGCCATGGATATACGCGTGCATATCATCCGGGAAACCCGCGACAGCCGTGACGCGTCCCCCGCGGAACGGTCCGACCATGCGGTAGCGCATCCCTTCGTACAGGGCCGGATCGACGCTCGGTGTCGAGGACTGGCTCGACGCCGGAGCACCGGCGATGCAGGAGATGACGACGACGGCGAGAGCGGGGGCTATGCGGCTGTGCATCATGACGAAGGGAGGTTGAGGG